>Ga0209987_10000004_pt1 | contig 89925 bp, 90 predicted proteins | sample N074metaG_FD_182134 | JGI IMG/M metagenome (GOLD analysis project Ga0209987, IMG submission 182134) | Deep subsurface microbial communities from Kermadec Trench to uncover new lineages of life (NeLLi) - N074 metaG (SPAdes) (version 2) | ecosystem: Environmental > Aquatic > Marine > Ocean trench...
TCTCTACCGCCGCCGGGGACTTCGGGACCTTCGGGACCTGAGCCGTCGCCATTCGTCCGGGCCTGGACAGCTCGAAGATGGTTCTGGTGTCGCGGTTCATGCCACCGCCTCCGTCGAAGACAGGGCTGCTCCGAGTTCCGTCACGTAGCGCTCGATGTCTTCGTCGCTGTGCTTCTCGGTACCGCAAACCAACAGACATCGCGACAATTCGGGAAAGTAATCACCCAGCGGCAGGCCGGCGAGAATTCCGCGAGCTGCGAGCTTCTCGGCGACGGGTTCCGCCTCGCAGGGCAACGCGAGCACCCGCTCGTGAAAAAACGGGCCGGCGAAGCGTTCCGTGACACCCGGCAGCGTCACGGCAGCACTCGCCAGTTGGGCGGTACGCCGGTGACATTGACCGGCGACCCCTTCGAGCCCCGCCGGGCCGAGCAAGCTGAGATAAATGGTACCCGCAGTCACCAGCAGCCCCTGGTTGGTACAGATGTTGGAGGTCGCCTTGGCGCGGCGGATGTGCTGTTCCCGTGCTTGCAGGGTGAGGGTGAAACCGGTGCGGCCATCCAGATCCTCCGTACGGCCGATGATTCGACCCGGCAGCTGTCGCACGAACGCCTGCCGACAGCAAATGAAACCGAAGGACGGTCCACCCGATGCCATCGGAATGCCGAGGGGCTGGCCATCACCGCAGGCGATGTCGGCACCGCCCTCACCCCACTGGCCGGGCGGTTTGAGAATTGCCAGCGAGGTCGGATTGACCACCGCGATGACCAGCACGTCATGAGCCGCAGCCCAGTCCGTTAATTCATCGACCTGTTCCAGCAACCCGAAGAAGTTGGGCTGTTGCACCACGAGCGCCACCGGCGGCTCGGCATGACCGTTCAGCGCGGCCGGGTCCACCACGCCGCTGGCGGTCATCGGCAAACTGTCCAGAGCAATGCCCTGATTGCGCACGATCGTGGCAACGGTCTGCCGGTACAGCGGGTGGACGGTCTCGGCCATGAGCACCCTGCGCGACTTGTTCTTCCGGTTGGCGCGCACCGCCATCAGGACCGCTTCGGCAAGCCCGCTGGCGCCGTCGTAGACCGACGCATTGGACACGTCGAGCGCGGTCAGCGCGGTCATCATGCTTTGGTATTCGTAAATCAGTTGCAGCGTGCCCTGGCTCGCTTCGGCCTGGTACGGCGTGTAGGCGGTGAGAAACTCCCCCCGCTGGGTGATGTCCCAGACAGCGCTCGGAATGTGGTGATCGTAGCAACCCGCCCCGAGAAAGCAGAGCTGAAGCTGATCCTTCCGGGCGCGCTCGCCCATGAGCCGCAGCATGGCCATTTCGCTACGCGCTTCGGGCACCGTACGCAGTTCCCCCGCACGCAATTGGGATGGAATTTCATCGAACAGTTGCTCGATGGACTCAGCTCCAATCGCATCGAGCATGGCGTCCACTTCGGCCGCCGTGTGGGGAATGAATGGCATGCGTGTTCAGCGATCCCGGCTGTTGCGCCCGGTCAAGGCGATTCCGATTCGCAGTGTTCGGCATAGGTCTGCGCATCGAGCAACGCGTCGAGTTCGGCGTCGTCGCGCGACTGTATCCTGAAGAACCAACCATCGCCGTAGGGATCCTGATTGACCGTTTCAGGCGCATCTTCGAGCAGCGTGTTCACTGCCACGATGGTTCCCGAGACCGGCGCGTAGATATCCGACGCGGCTTTGACGGACTCCACCACCGCGGCCTCCTCGCCAGCCTCCACGTCCTGCCCAACCTCGGGAAGCTCAACGTAGACCACGTCGCCCAGCGCATCCTGTGCATGATCCGAGATGCCCACGGCAACCACGCCCTCGTCCTCGACACGCGCCCATTCGTGGCTCGGCGCGTATCTCAGTTCGGCTGGAAACTCACTCATCGATCGACTCCTGAAGTGCGCGACGTGGTTCGGCCCACGAGCGTCACTTGTGCACCCGAACGCCGTGGCGCACGAACGGCGGACGGACCAGCCGCGCGGACCAGTGTTTGCCTCGGATTTCGACTTCGCAAGCGCCGGCGGCAGCCCTCGGAACACGCGCCAGCGCGACACTGTAACCCAACGTTGGCGAAAATATACCGCTGGTGACGGTTCCCTCACCGGCTTCGGTAATTACCCGATAACCGTGGCGCATGATGCCCCGGCCTTCCAGCACGACCCCTGTCAGTTTCCACCGGCTGCCTGCTTCACGGATCGCGGTGAGCGCTTCGCGGCCGACGAAATCCCGCGTTTCCGGTCGCCAGGCGATGGTCCAGCCGAGGTTCGCCTCCAACGGGTGAGTCTTCGCATCCATGTCCTGCCCGTACAGATTGAGCCCTGCCTCCAGCCGCAGTGTGTCGCGCGCCGCCAATCCGGCGGGAACGACGCCGGCTGCCAGGAGATCGCTCCACACGCCCGCAATTGCATCGTCCGGCAAGATCAGCTCTACACCGTCTTCGCCGGTATAGCCGGTCCTGGCAATCATCCAGTCATCGCGCTCCAGCATGCTGAACGGCGCCAGCGCGTCGATCCCCGTGAGTCCGCAGATTCCGACGACCCGCTCCACCGCGGCCGGTCCCTGGACCGCGAGCATCGCAAGCTCTCCCCGATGTACCACCGACACATCGAAGGCCGCGGCGTGGGAATTGATATTCGCCAGCACCGCCTCGCGCGTTCCGGCATTGACCACCAGGCGGAAATCGCCATTGCGCCGATAGACGATCAGGTCGTCGACGATTCCCGCCGACGCATTCAGCAGGACCGCGTACAGCGCCCGCCCCATCTCGTCGAGCCGGGCAACGTCGTTGGCCAGACAGTGACGCAAAAACGACACGGCGGCGGGACCGGACACATCGATGACGGTCATGTGCGATACGTCGAATACGCCCGCGTCGCGACGTACCGCATGGTGTTCTTCGAGTTGCGACCCATAGTGCAGCGGCATGTCCCAGCCACCAAAATCGACTATCTTCGCGCCTGCCGCGCGATGCGCATCAAACAGGGGTGTGCGGTTGCCCATGGGTTGGCCCGTTACGCGTCCAGAATCCGAGCGAGCGCGCATTCTACCCAGCCACACGCTGTCATGCCGAGAGCCCGATGCCCAACGCTTCGCGTATCAGACCGGCCTTGACGAATCCGCTGTGATCCAACGCCTGGACCGCCACGTTACGCAACAATCGCAGCATCGGGTCGTCCAGTGAATAGCCGAGCCGGAATCCGTCCATGAGCCGGACCAGCAACAGCGCCTTTGCCCGCCGGCGCCGCGCGTAGCCGCGCCAGATTCCCGGAGCGCCGGGATCGAAGTCGGTCGCCGCGCAATGCCGAGTAGCGACGCCCAGCATGTCCGCAACATCCTCCAGACCGATATTCACACCCTGACCGGCGAGGGGATGAAGCACTCTGGCAGCGTCACCCAGCAGCAGCACCCGTTGGTTGGGATGGAACGTCTCCGCGACCCGCTGGTCCAGGTCGAACACCACCCGGCGATCCACGGAGCCGATTGCGCCAAGGACGCCTTCCGTCGCCTGCTCGAGTTCCAGGGCAAACTCCGCATCGGTCAATCCGAGGCGCCGGCGGGCTTCATCCCTGGGTTGGGACCAGACCACCGAGCTGTACCCGCCGGCGTCACCGCCCGGCAACGGCAGCAGCGCAACCGGCCCATCCTCCAGGAATCGCTGATAGGCGACCCCGGCACTGTCGTATTGCGTCCCGACCACCGCGGCCAGAGCGGCGTGAGGGGTTTCGAGGGTTTGCGTCGCGACCCCGAGCAAAGTCCTTATCCCCGACTGCGCCCCGTCCGCACCAATCAACAGGCGTGCGCTGATGGAATCAGCGCCAACATGGAGGCTCAAGTCATCCGCCCGGACCTCGAGTCTGCCGATCTTTTCCCCCACGAGAACCGATATCCCGTCCGCCGAATCGAGATCACGCCACAGCGCCACCGAGGCGCGTGCCGCCTCCACGATCCAACCTAATTCCGTACGCCCGACTTCCTCCGCTTTGAAGGAGATCGACCGGGTGCCGGTGTCTTCCCAGACTCGAATCGCATGAAACGGGTGGGGCGCGAAGTCCGCCCAGCTTGCGTGGGGTTCCAGCAGCGCACGGGACGCTGGATTCAGAGCAAGGGTCCGGGCTTCGAAACCGGAAGGGCCGGGGTTGCGCTCCGGCACACTTGGTTCCACCACGAGAACGCGTAGGCCCAGATCGGCCAGAACGAGGGCCGCCGTGGCACCGACCAACCCAGCGCCGGCGACGACCACATCGAAGTCAGCCATGCATAGCCGCCTCGATGGTGTCAATTTGCTTTGGCGCCGCCGCAGTCAACACCTCGTTGCCCGTCTTGGTGATCAACACATCGTCTTCAATCCGTATGCCCATGCCCCGGAATCGCTGGGGCGCATCGGGTTCATCTTTTGCGATATAGATACCCGGCTCCACGGTGATCACCATGCCCGGCTCCAGCGCCCGCCAGGTGCCGTCGACCCGATAGTCACCCACATCGTGCACATCGATCCCAAGCCAGTGCGAGGTCTTGTGCACACAGAACTGCTGATAGGTCCCCGCTTCGATTATTTCCGCTTTGTCGCCGTTCAGCAGGCCTTCATTCAGCAAACCATCGACCATCACGTCGATCGCCATCTCGTGGGGCACATTGAAATGAGCGCCTGGCTGAGCCGCCTTAATCGCCGCGGCCTGCGCCGCGAGCACGATTTCATAAACAGCGCGTTGCTCGCCGGTGAAGCGCCCGTTGATCGGGAACGTCCTGGTTACATCCGAGGCGTAGTACTGATACTCGCAACCGGCATCGACGAGCACCAGATCGCCATCTTTCATGGTCGCGTCATTGCGCACGTAGTGCATGATGCAAGCATTGGCGCCGGCACCCACGATGCATGGATATGCCGGAAACCGCGCACCGTTGCGCATGAATTCATGGATGATTTCCGCCTCGATATGCGCCTCTGTCAGGCCGGGCTTGGTTGTTCGCATCGCCCTCAGGTGGGCACCGACCGTGATGCCGGCCGCCTTGCGCATCAACTTCAGCTCTGCCGCCGACTTGACCAGCCGCAGATCGTGGAGCAGATGCCGCAGTGCCACGAACTCTCCCGGCGGCCGCGCCCCGCTGGCTTCCCGTGCGCGAATGCCTTTGACCCAACCCAGCAGATCGGCATCGAAGGCCGGGTGCTCGCCCAGGGTCACGTAAATCCGCTCGCGCCCCTCCAGCAACCCGGGCAGGATATCTTCGACGTCGCCCATCGGGAACGCGTCATCAACGGCCAGCACCTGCTGGGCCCGGTCCGGACCGACGCGCTCGCCATTCCAGCGCTCGAAAACGGGGTCGCGCTCCTGGCAGAACAGAATGACCTCGCCGTGCGCACGTCCCGGCGCAAGCACCAGCAACGCGCCCGGCTCTTCGAACCCCGTCAGGTAGTAAAAGTCGCTGTCCTGCCGGAACAGATGTGCGGTGTCACGATTGCGCATCGTTTCTTCGGCAGCGGGCAGTACCGCGATGGACCCGGGTTCCATCATTCGCATCAGACGCTCCCGACGACGGCGATGTTCAGCGATTGCCATCGTCTGCTCCCGTGCCCTTTGTCTGCTGTTCCGAGTGCAACATCTCCCGCCCCGTCCGGGTCAGCCCATCGGCTGGGGCGGCAACCCCGAAACCGAGCAGACAGCCGCCATACCATTCCGCCAGATCCGCCAACCGATCTGTCAAGGGGGTATCGTCTTCGCCGAGCAGCGGCTCCAACCGATCAACCAGGGTGCGCAGAAAAGCTTCCTGATCGGATAGCGTGTTTGCGCACGACATTCCGCAAACACAGCCGTGCAGATGGGAAGTGGACGTCCCAACCGGAAACTCCCAGACGGTGTCTTCAAGCTCGCCCAACGTTCCTGCAACGGTCCCGGAATGCGGCGCCAATGCTAACACCAAACCATGCTACCCAGTGCTCAGACCCGCCGACTTCGCGTTGACACTTCCGCGGCGCACGGGCTACGCTGGAGAATGGTTTTGGTGAACAAGAAAGTGCTATGAACGCCAGCGACCTCGATGTTCTGGAACGCCGGCTCGGAGAGCTCTTCGATCGGTGCGAACTCTTGTCGCGAGAGAACCACGCCCTGCGTCAGGTTCAAAGCTCCTGGACCACCGAACGTGCCAAGCTGATTGAGAATAACGAGCTCGCAAAGAACAAAGTCGAATCGATGATCAGCCGCCTGAAGTCCCTCGAGCAGGACTCGTGAGCGAGGCGCCCTCGACCATCAGTGTCCGCATCCTCGACAAGGAGTATCAGGTAAGCTGCCCGCCCGACGAGGTCGATGGACTGACGGCTTCCGCGAAACACCTGGACGCGCAGATGCGGGAGATTCGCGAAGGCGGAAATGTATTGGGCCTCGACCGCATGGCCGTGATGGCCGCACTGAACATTGCCCACGATTTTCTGCGCCTGCGCGAGGACACCGCGAACGCGTCGGGCCGCATCAGTGCACTCGCTCAAAGACTCAACGATGCGCTGGACGATGATGCCTGAACCGGCCAGCCAGAGTAGGCTGCGGCGCAAAGGAATACGTTTCTATAACTCGATCACAGATCGGCGTCAATGGCGTGTGCCGAGGCTCGTTTCGGCTATACTGCCAGCGTCTCCTGGGATGCTCGCCAGTCTGGTGTCGTCCTTGAGCCGTTAGAGAAACTACAGGGGATTTCGGCGACTTCGCCTGTGTGCATGCCCGCCGTTTGCGGGACGCCTTTGTCGCTGCCCGAGTCTCCGCCTTGAGCCAATACGGTTCAGGGCCAACCTGTACAGCGGCATCTCCGGGAGGCAATCGATACATGTCATCGAACTCCAGCACCCCAAGCCCCCGACCCACCGTGCGGCGACCCTCGCGGCGAGCGCTGCGGGACGCACTGCGCCGCCAGCGCGGCAAGCTCAGCGTGGCGCTGCAGCAGGCGCACGCGCGAACCGTCAACCGTCACCTCATCGCCAGCGGAACTCTGCTCGCCGGCCGGACCATCGCGATCTACAGCGCAGCCGACGGCGAACTCGACACCGCGCCGATAATCGATCACCTGCTGGCCACGGGCAGAGTCGTCGCCCTGCCCGTAGTCGATCGAGCCGGCACCATGGATTTCTATCGCGTGACCGCGACCACGCCGTTGCTCATGAATCGGTACGGCATCCCAGAACCGGACCCGTTGACCGCAATCTACATCCCTCGGCTTGCGATCGACATCGTGTTCGCGCCACTGGTTGCCTTCGACAACCTAGGGCATCGGCTGGGAATGGGCGGCGGCTACTATGACCGATTTCTGACGCCCCGCGGCCGCAAACCGCTGGTGGTAGGCCTCGCCCACGCCTTGCAGCAGGTCGACTCTTTGCCACGCGAATCGTGGGACGTTCCTCTGGACGCCGCAGTCACGGAATCCGGGCTAACAGGTTTCAGCGCCCGCGCGCGGCGCTTCTCCCAACGCGGCTAATGGTGCAAGCAGATGGCGGTACGTAGAATCATTCGCATGGGCCATCCCACACTGCGCCAACGCGCCCGCGAACTGACCATCGAAGAACTGGGCGCACCAGCGACTCGCGTTTTGATCGACGACATGTTGGATACGCTGCATGATTACGGCGGCATCGGCCTCGCCGCGCCGCAGATCAACGAATCGATCAGACTCGCAATCATCGAGATCCCCGGCGGCCCAACACGCTACGGCGAGCTCGAGGCAGTGCCACTGACCGTCTTCGCCAATCCGGAAATTACGGTGCTGGACGATACCCGAGCTGGCTATTGGGAAGGCTGTCTATCGATACCGGGGCTGCTCGGCTGGGTCGAGCGCCCACAACACATCCGCGTCAACTACACCGACCTCGACGGCCGAGCGCAACGCATCGAACCGCAGGGCTTTCTAGCGACCGTGTTCCAGCACGAGTTCGATCACCTCGACGGGCATCTGTTCATCGACCGGATGACAGACGCCACCCGGTTGGTGTTCGAACAGGAATTTGCTCGTTACCCGCCCGACCACGGCGGCGAAGTGCCCGCGGCGATTTAGAAACAGTCCGCAGCGGCTTAGTAAGGCGCCCGCGGCAGCTTAGTCAAGCGCCCGCGGCGGCTTAGTGAAAGGCTATCGCAGAAACATCCGATACGCCGGGTTCTCGCTCTCTTCCCAATAGCGATAGCCGATCTGGTCGAGGAACCCCGACAACGCTCGACGATCGCCACGGGACGCCTGGAAGCCGGCCAGGACTCGGCCCCAGGCCGCACCGTGATTGCGGTAGTGGAACATCGTAATGTTCCATTTCGACCCCAGACCGCCAAGAAATTTCAGCAGCGCGCCCGGCCGCTCGGGAAATTCGAAGCGATACAGAATCTCCTCCCGATCACCGTCGCCCCGTCCGCCCACCATGTGCCGCACGTGCAGCTTAGCGACCTCGTTGTCGGTCATGTCCTGGACCTCGTAGCCGGACTTGCGTAGCCCGTCGATCAGCGGGGTCCGGTCCTCTTCGGACGCGACCTGAACGCCCACGTAGACCTGGGCCGCGGCAGAGTCCGCATAGCGGTAGTTGAACTCGGTGATGTTACGTTTACCCAACAGGCGGCAGAATCGTCTGAAGCTCCCCGGCCGCTCGGGAATAGTCACACCCAGGATCGCTTCGCGTTTCTCACCAAGCTCCGCCCGTTCAGAAATGTGTCGCAGCCTGTCGAAGTTGACATTGGCGCCGCTATCGATGGCGATCAAGTCCTCGCCGCTCACCCCGCTGAGCGCCACGTACTTTTTCAATCCGGCGACCGCCAACGCTCCCGCCGGTTCTGCAATGCTGCGGGTATCGTCGAAAATGTCCTTGATCGCACCGCAGATTTCATCGGTGCTGGCCGTAATGACGTCGTCGACCCAACGGCGTGCGATTTTGAACGGTTCCTTGCCCACCTGCGCCACTGACACTCCGTCGGCGAACAGATCCAGGCTATCGTAACGCAACTTAACACGCCTGTTGGCGGCCCGCGCAGCGGCCAGACACGCAGACCCTTCCGCCTCCACGCCAATTATCCGAATCTCCGGGCGCAGATATTTCACGTACGCGGCGATGCCCGCGATGAGCCCGCCACCGCCCACCGGCACAAAGATCGCGTGAATCGCACCGCCATGCTGGTTGATGATCTCCATTCCGATCGTCCCCTGGCCGGCAATCACATCGGGATCGTCATAGGGATGGACGAATACGTAATCGTGCTGCTGCACCAGTTGCTGGGCGTAGACTGCGGCTTCGTCATAGCTATCGCCACGCAACAGGACCCGTGCGCCCAGATTTTTCACCGCACTGATCTTGATCTCCGGGGAGTTGCGCCCCATGACGATGTGTGCGGCGATTCCCAGTTCCCGGGCCGCCAGGGCAACACCCTGGGCATGGTTGCCCGCGGATGCTGCGACGACGCCGCGGGCCCGCTCCGCATCCGTCAGTTGTGCCATCTTGTTGTAGGACCCACGGATCTTGAACGAGAATACCGGCTGCAGATCCTCGCGCTTCAGATACACCCGGTTCCCCAGGCGCCGCGACAGGTTCGGTACCTCGTCCAGGGGTGTCTCCACGGCAACGTCGTACACCCGCGACGCGAGGATTTTCTTCACGTATCGTTCCAGCATGGGCAGACCAGTTTGCGGGGGCGGCGACATACTAATGGCGGGCGGTACGTATGGCGAGTGGGTCTGCGTCTTGGCATGAGCAGCGACGACCTGAAACGTACGGCGGCAAAGGCGGCACTGGAGGAGGTCCTCCCGAAGTTGGGCCGCGACGGCATCATCGGCATCGGTACCGGTTCTACCGCGAATTGCTTCATCGATCTACTGGCCGAACATCGGGGCGTTTTCGACGCGGCCGTAGCGAGTTCGGATGCGTCGGCCGCCCGCTTGCGTCAACACGGCATAGCCGTCATCGACTTGAATGCCGCCGCGTCGATAGCCGTCTACATCGACGGCGCCGATGAGGTTGATCCGCAGCGGCGGCTCATCAAAGGTGGCGGTGGCGCGCTGACGCGGGAGAAAATCTGCGCCGCCTCAGCGGACGAGTTCATCTGCATCGTCGATCACACCAAGGTCGTCGAAGTGCTGGGCACGTTTGCGGTGCCGGTGGAAGTGATCCCGATGGCGCGGGGTCTGGTGGGTAGAGCGATCGTCGCCGCCGGCGGCACGCCGGTCCTGCGCGAGGATTTCGTTACCGACAACGGCAATCTGATCCTGGATGTGTACGGGCTGAAGCTGACCGACCCGGCGCGCATGGAGACCGACCTCAACAACGTCGTCGGCACCGTGTGCAACGGGATTTTCGCCGCGCAGGCCGCCGACCGCGTGATCGTCGCGGGCCCAGAGGGTACGCGCTGGTTAACCTGAGTCCGCAACCAGCAGCTTGCCTGGATTCAACACCTGATTAGGGTCGAACACCGCTTTGAGCTGGCGCATCAACCGGCGCTCCACGCGCGTTCGGCTGTAGCCAAGAAAGTCACGCTTCAACAGCCCGACCCCGTGTTCGGCGGAAATGCTACCGGAATGGCGTTCGACCACCTCGAAGATCTGTGGGCTGATGCGATGGCAGCGTTCGTAGAACGTACTCACATCCAACGCGTCCGGCTTCAGGATGTTCAGATGCAGATTGCCGTCGCCAATGTGCCCATACCAGCACACCTCCAGGTCCGGATAGCGGCTGCTGACCACGGCCTCCACTTCGACGAGGAACTGCGGCACCTGGGAAACCTTTACGGAAACGTCATTCTTGTATGGCGTAAATGGCGCGATGCTCTCTGAGATGCCTTCACGCAGCTGCCAGAGATCGCGCGCCTGGGATTCGCTTTGACTCAGCACACCGTCTTCTACCCAGTTCTGGGCAACGCATGCTTCGAACGCGGCAGTCGCCTGTTCGGTCTCGCCCTGATCGAATTCCAGCAAGGCATAGAACGGTGCCGCCCTCGCGAAGGGTCGCCGCAATTGCCGATGCTCGAGCACCTTGGTCAAGGCGAGCTCAGAGAAGAACTCGAACGCCGACAGCGACAGAGCCGCCTGAAAGCACGCCAGCACTTCGAGGATATCGCCGAACCGATTGATCCCAAGAACCATTACCGTCTGTGGCTCGGGCGGCGCCGCCAGCCGCATCTCGGCTTCAAGGATCAGTCCCAGGGTTCCCTCCGAGCCGATCATCAGATGTCGAAAATCGTAGCCCGTGGCGTTCTTCGTAAGCCCATGATTGCACTCGACGAGCTCACCGCTGCCGGTCACCACGGTAAGCCCAACAACCCAGTCGCGCGTCAAGCCGTGGCGGATCACCCGGATCCCACCGGCGTTGGTGGCGATATTGCCGCCAATCTGGCTGCTGCCCGACGACGCGAAGTCGACCGGATAATACAGCCCCTGATCTGCCGCGAATTCCTGCAACACTCGAGTCACGACGCCCGCCTGACAGCGCACAATCCGGTCCGTGGCGTTGAACCCAACGATCCGGTTCATCCTGTCGAAAGAAACCACGATCTCTCCGGCGCTGGCAACCGCGCCGCCCGACAGCCCGGTCCTGCCCCCCGAGGGAACCAGTTTGAATCCACGCCGATTGGCAAGTCGCACCAACGCGACGACTTCGCTGGCTTGTTCGGGAAAGACCACCGCGGCGGGCGCAGGGGCCACGCTGCGGGTCCAGTCACGGCCCCAGGCAGTCAGTGACTCCGCATCCGTCCGGACCCGCGCGGCCGAGAAAATCTCATTCAGTGCATCAATCATCGTCACCGCTGGCGCACTACACTAGCGTTCCAGCTCGGCATCGATCGCGGCAAACATCTGTGCGCGGATCGGCGCGGACTCGTTGACCAGGTGGTGACGCGCTTCAGGAATGTACAGCACATCGGGTTCGAACAGGCGCTCCAGAATTCTCATGTTGTACTTCCAGTCCACCGTGCGGTCCGACTGACCCTGCACCACCAGCGGCGCGATATCGGTCCCAGGATAGGTTTCGAAGCGCTTCATCCAGCCAATCATCGCGGTCACCCATTGCACCGGCAACGTCCGCGCCTGAAGCACGTCCTCATCCCGCAGAAATGCGATGAACTCCGGATTTTCCGCATTGGCAGCGAACGTTCGCGGTCGCTCCTTGACGAACCGCCGGGCCAGGTAGTAGTAGAGCCGCACCAGCTGCCAGGACGCCGGACGAACCAGCGGCGCCAGCAGCACCACATGCTTGAATGGCGAGTTGCTGATTGTCAGCCCCCGGCCGAGCAGCCACTCCATGGCGATCGCACCACCCATGCTTTGACCGAACAGATCCCACGGCTGATCGAGATGGCTGCCGAGCACATCCAGACATGCATCGAACGCACTAACGTAGTGATCGAAGGTTTCGATGGATGCCACCGCGCCGCTCGACAAACCGTGTCCGGGTAGATCGAAGCTCACTACCGCGAGGCCGCGGCCAAGCAGATAACGGATGAGGTGCCCGTACAGTCCGACATGGTCGTAGTAACCATGCAATACCACCGCCGTGCCTGTGGCATCCAAGGGTCGCCAGTGGTGCACCGAGATGCTGTGCGTCGGGGTTTCGACCACGCCGAGGCTGTGTCGCAGGTCGGCAATCCCTTCGCTGTAGTGGATGCCGTAGAAACGCAGATAGCGCTCTTCGTCCGCGGTGAAGACCGTAGCTTCGTTTGGCACCAGTGGGCGCAGAGACGCGCGTACCGCTTCAGCATCGAAGCTCATCGAGCTCTTCACGGACCAGAAGCGCGCTGTTCCAGGATGGCTACGGCGGGCAACTTCCTGCCCTCCACGAACTCCAGGAACGCGCCTCCACCGGTAGAGATGTAGGAAATCCCATCCCGAACCCCGTACTTGTCGATCGCAGCAAGCGTATCGCCGCCTCCGGCAATTGAAAAGCAGTCACTCGCAGCAATCGCTTCAGCCAGCACCCGGGTGCCCTCGCCGAACTGATCGATTTCGAACACGCCGCACGGCCCGTTCCACAGCACGGTACCCGCGCTCTTGAGAAGGTCCGCAAAGGAAGACGCACTACGCGGGCCGATGTCCAGAATCATCTCATCGACCGGTACCTCGTCGACCAGGCGCAGCACCGCGAGGCTCGATTCGTCAAGCCGCTGGGCCGTCATCACATCCACCGGCAGAGGGATTTCGACCTTGCCTGCAATACGCCGCGCAGCATCCAGCAGATCCGCTTCGTGCAGCGAGCGTCCCACCTCGAATCCAGCCGCCGCGATAAATGTATTGGCGATGCCGCCGCCCACGATGATGCCGTCGGCGATCTCCGCAAGCCGATCAAGCACCTCGAGCTTGGTCGAGACCTTCGAACCGCCAACCACCGCAATCAGCGGCCGGGCAGGATTCGCCAGGGCCCGCTCCAGGGCATCGAGTTCGGCCAGCAGCAGTGGTCCGGCACAAGCGCACTGCGCATACCGGGCCACTCCACAAGTGGACGCCTGCGCTCGGTGCGCGGTCGCAAATGCATCCATTACGTATATGTCACAGAGCGCTGCCATGCGTCTTGCCAGGGCTTCGTCGTTGGCTTTCTCGCCTTGCTGAAAACGGACGTTTTCCACCAACACCAGCTGTCCGGGCGTCACCTCCACGCCGTCCAGCCAGGAATCGGCCAGGGGCACCGCACGTCCGAGCAGCTCGCTCAGCCGCGCCGCGACGGGAGCCATCGAAAATTCCGGCTGGGTCAGCGGACTCTGACCTTCGTCGGGGCGCCCCAGGTGTGACATGAGCAGCACCGCGGCACCCGCGCCGAGTGCCGCCTGAAGCGTCGGCAACGCGGCGCGAATGCGCGCGTCGCTGACAACGACGCCCCCTTTGACGGGAACGTTGAGGTCCTCGCGGATCAGCACACGCCGACCCGCGAGATCGAGATCCTCCATCTTCAGGATACTCATCGGCGCTATGCCGCGGTTACCCGGCGTACCGCCTCGACTACCGCGTTGCTATCCATCCCCATGGCGCTCATCGCTTCAGCGCCGGGCGCCGACGTGCCGAATCTTGCGATCCCGACCACCGCGCCATCCAAGCCCACAAAACGATGCCACGCGTCAGGATGGCCCGCTTCGACCGCGACCCGGGCGCGCACCGAATCCGGCAACACGGATTGCCGATAGTCCTCGCTCTGCGCCAGGAAAGTGTCCACCGACGGCATCGATACCACCCGGACGTCGATTCCCTCGGCGCGTAACTGATCACTTGCGTCGACCGCCAACTCCACCTCCGAGCCCGTGGCGATGACGATGGCATCGAGATCGCCCTGCTCGCGCACCAGGACATAGCCACCGCGCGCTACCTCGGCAAACGTCGCCGGGTCGCGGCTCTGGGCACGGGTTTTCTGGCGGGTCAGAATCAAGGCGCTCGGGCCGTCCTTGCGGGCCAACGCGGCGCGCCACGCAAACGCAGTCTCGACGGTATCGCACGGGCGCCAGGTGGAGAGGTTGGGCGTTGCGCGCAGGTTCGCAAGCTGCTCCACCGGTTGGTGTGTCGGGCCGTCTTCACCGAGCCCGACCGAGTCGTGGGTGTACACGAACACGTTGCGAATGCCCATGAGCGCCGCCAGTCGCAGGGCGTTGCGCGCGTATTCCATAAACACCAGAAACGTACCCGAGTAGGGTATGAGCCCGCCGTGCAATGCGATGCCATTGCAGATCGCCGACATCCCGAACTCACGCACTCCATAACTGAGGTAATTTCCGGCATCGTCGTTCGCGGCGTTGATCGCGCCATCGAACCGCGTGCCGTTGGATCCGGTGAGATCCGCCGATCCGCCGAACAACTCCGGCATACGCGCTGCGATCAAGCTCAAACAACGTTGTGAGGAGTTGCGCGTCGCCAGGTCATCGTTCTGGGCCTGGGCGGCGAGCGCATATTGCTCCAGATCCTCCGCCCAACCCATGGGCAGCTCACCGCTAAGACGCCGTTCGAGCTCGGCGGCAAGCTCCGGATACGCCTTGCGATAGGCATCCAACGCGACCTGCCATTGCGCCTCACGTGCGGCGCCGGACTCGCGGCAATCCCATTCGGCATAGATCTCCGGTGGAATCTCGAAGGGCTCGTAGCCCCAATTCAGTATCCGCCGCGCGTCGGCGATTTCGGTCTCGCCGAGCGGCGAACCGTGAGCGCCTGCCGTACCCTGTTTGGTTGGGGCCCCGAACCCGATAATGGTTCGGGCGCAGACCAGCGTCGGCCGCGATTCATCCGCGCACGCATCCTGCAGGGCCCGCCGCACCTCCTCGGGGTCGTGCCCGTCGACGTCTCGAATCACCCGCCAATCGTAGGCTTCGAAGCGCGCCGGAACGTCCTCGGTGAACCAGTCCTTGGTCTCGCCATCGATCGAGATACCGTTGTCGTCATACACACAGATCAGCTTGCCGAGCTTCAGGGTCCCTGCCAGCGACGCAACCTCGTGGGAGACGCCCTCCATGAGACAACCATCTCCGACCACCACCCAGGTGCGATGATCGATGATCGGATGGCCGTCTCTATTGAACGTCGCGGCAAGCTGACGTTCTGCCAACGCCATGCCGACAGCATTGGCGAGGCCCTGTCCCAGCGGCCCGGTGGTTGTCTCGACCCCCGGGCATTCACCGTACTCGGGGTGGCCAGCCGTGGGTGCGCCGAGCTGTCGGAAATTCTTCAGATCTTCGATGCTCACCGGGTAGCCACTCAGGTGCAGCACCGAATACAGCAACAACGACGCGTGCCCGTTGGACAACACAAAGCGGTCCCGGTTGGGCCAGTTCGGGTTGTTGGGGTTGTGGCGCAGCATCTCGCGCCAGAGGACTTCGGCAATGTCGGCCAGCCCCATGGGCGCGCCGGGGTGTCCGGATTTCGCGCGCTGAACCGCATCCATTGCCAGCGCCCGGATGGCGTTAGCTCGTTCCGTTGGGGAAGGCATCGTGTTGTTGACATTGGTCCGACGAGGGGGCGCTATTGTCGTTACTTCACACGGGCAACGCAATTTTGTTGCAATTCGGTACTACTAAACCAGTAAAATGCCCCCGCCTCTGACCCACCGATGACCTACCGACTCCGAGGGGACCGGATTTATGGCCGATTACAGCGTTTTTACTTCGGAGTCCGTTTCTGAAGGCCACCCCGACAAAATGGCAGACCAGATCTCGGACGCCGTGCTCGACGCGATGCTGGAGCAGGATCCCGAGTCGCGGGTCGCCTGCGAGACTCTGATCAAAGCGAATATCGTGGTCCTCGCGGGCGAGATCCGCTCCAATGCCCAGGTCAATCTGGACGAACTCTGCCGCCAGGTGATCCGCGACATCGGCTATACCTCCGCTGCGGCTGGCTTCGACGCGGATGATTGCACCGTGATCAACGCGCTGGGCCAGCAATCCGGCGACATCGCCATGGGTGTGGATGAAACCGCAGATCACGAACAGGGTGCCGGGGATCAGGGCCTGATGTTCGGTTATGCCACCAACGAGACCGATGTACTGATGCCGGCCCCGCTTATCTATGCACACCGGCTCGTGCAACGCCAGGCCGAAGTTCGCCGCAACGGTGCAGCCCCGTTCCTGCGACCCGACGCCAAGAGCCAGCTGACTTTCCGATACGGTTCCGACGGCCGGCCCGCGGCGATCGAAGCCGTGGTGCTGTCGACTCAACACGATCCCGATGTCTCGCAGAAGGACCTGCACGAAGCCGTCCGTGAGGAGATCATCAAGCCCATCCTGCCAGGCAACTGGATGACCGCCGATACCAAGGTGTTCATCAACCCCACGGGTAAGTTCGTGGTGGGTGGGCCGGCGGGCGATTGTGGCCTTACGGGACGTAAGATCATCGTCGACACCTACGGCGGGATGGCACGGCACGGCGGCGGCGCCTTCTCGGGTAAGGACCCGTCTAAGGTCGATCGATCGGCGGCCTACGCGGGGCGTTACGTGGCCAAAAACATCGTTGCCGCGGGCCTTGCCCAACGTTGCGAAATTCAGATCAGCTACGCCATCGGTGTCGCCGAGCCCACGTCAATCAGCGTCAACACCTTCGGCACCGGGACCCTCGACGACGAGGCGATCGTCGCCCTGATCCGGGCGCACTTCGACCTGCGCCCACGCGGACTGATCGACATGCTCGACTTAAAGCGCCCGATCTATCGCAAGACGGCGGTCTACGGTCACTTCGGCCGAACCGAAGAGAGCTTTACCTGGGAGCGCACCGATCGGGCCGACGCCCTTGCAGGCGCTGCATAGCGGCACTGGCCGATGATCCAGCGGTTGAGCTTCGAGTTCTTCCCCGCCAACACTGAGCAGGGCCGGAGGAGCCTCGAGCGCACCCGAGGCCGGCTGACCGCCTACGCGCCCGAGTTCTATTCGGTAACTTATGGAGCAGGGGGTTCGACCCGGGATAGAACCTTCGACGCGGTTGCCGCGATCGCCGCGGATGCAATGCCGGTGGCGCCGCACCTGTCGATCGGCAACGATGACCACGACACCCTGCGCAAGCTGCTCGACCGCTATCGAGACCTGGGCATCAACCGAATCGTCGCGCTGCGCGGCGACGTCCCCTCGGGAATGGGCAGCCGACGAAACGTCCGGTATGCCGCCGAGCTGGTGGAGCTGATTCGAAGTCACAGCGGGAACGCGTTTCACATCGAAGTGGCCGCCTACCCCGAGGCTCATCCGGACGCCCCGTCACCCGACGCGGACCTGGACTTCTTCCACGCCAAAGTTTCCGCCGGCGCCAACAGCGCGATCACACAGTACTTCTTCAACGCGGATGCCTACTTCGACTTTGTCGATCGCTGCCGAGCCCGCGGCATCGACGTCCCTATCGTGCCGGGCATCATGCCGATTACCAACTTCGCCAATCTGGTCAAGTTCTCCGACAACTGCGGCGCCGAGATCCCCCGCTGGATCCGCCTCAGACTCGAGTCCCACCAGGACGACCCCGAATCGCTGACGCAGTTTGGCACGGAGGTCGTCACCGACCTGTGCCGCCGGCTACTCGCTGGCGGCGCGCCAGGTCTGCACTTCTACACCCTCAATCGCGCGCGGCCGAGCCAGGCGGTTCTAGACAATCTGGCCGACTAGTGGCCGCACCGCGACTGTTCGTCGACGTGGAGTTCGCCGAACAAGAGCCGTTGACCCTCAATGCCGAGCGTTCTCACTATCTGTGCCGGGTGCTCCGGTTGCGGGCAGACGCAGCCGTATCGGTGTTCAACGGGGACGGTTCGGCCTGGTCCGCGCGCATCGAACAAGCCGATTCACGCAGCTGTCGGCTGATGATCTACTCACGGCAACTCGCCGAAGCCGCCCCTTTATGCAGACTGCATCTGGCCCAGGCGTTATTGAAGCGCGAACGACAGGATTACGTGCTGCAGAAGGCGACAGAACTCGGCGCCACGGACATCTGGCTACTGCAGACCGAGCGTACCGAAGCCCGGGTCCGCCCCGATCGCATGGCGTCGCGCCTCGAGCATTGGCGCGGCGTGCTGCAATCCGCCTGCGAGCAGTGCGGCCGGCTGCGGCCACCGGCGTTGCATGTGCCAACAACCTTGGAGGAGTTGTGGCCCGGTTTCGAGGACGTGAGCTGTTACATTCTGCAGCCCGGCGCTCCAATCCTTACCGGCCCCGCCGCTCCCGCGGATACGGCGTTGATCATTGGTCCGGAAGGGGGGTTCAGCGAGCTCGAGCTTCGCATCGCCGCGGCACACGGGGCAATTGCGGCCGGGATCGGCGAGTTGGTACTGCGAGCCGACACCGCACCCCAGGCGGCGTTGACCATCGTTCGTCACGGGTGGCGGTGGGCCGCGCCCTGATGTGCGGGCGGGCGCCATTAGCGAGCCTTCGGCGGACCTTCAACCCTCAGCGCGAAGGCTGGCTTCCGGTAGCCCGGAGAGCCGTTCCTCGATAAAGCTCAGGTTCGGCACGATAGCCGGTTCCGTTCCGACCAAGACCGAGGCGACTTCCGCATCACCCAGTTGGATCGGGTGGCTTTCCATGTCAGCGGCGGTGAGGTGCACCAGACGCGGCAGGCCCGTGGACACCAGTGCGTAGAACGGACGTCCCACGCTGGATCGTGCCCGGTTCATGATCACCAGGCAACGGCCGCGTTCGGCACGCGCCTCGACCGAGTTGCCGAGCGCCTCGAATTCCAACACCGGCACCGCCTCGCCGCGCCAGCCCACCAGGCCGATGCACCAATCCGGCGACGCTTCCCATGCCTTGAGCCGGCGCCAGGGAATGATCTCCGCAATCGAGACGTTGGGCAACAATAGCTGCGTCGTCCCAAGCGGGATCAGTACACAGGCCAGTTCCGTCGAGTCATTTATCGCCACGGCCGCCATCTCATACGATCCTGATCGTCATGGATCGGCAATTCATATTTCCACCAGCTCGTCGATGATCGCGAGTAACTCGCTCTCCTGGAACGGTTTGCCAAGGAATCGATTGACACCAAGCTCGGTGGCGCGCTCCTGATGCTTGCTGCCTGTCCGCGAGCTGATTATGACGATCGGCAGCTCTGCGAACCCCTGATCGTGACGCACCTGGCGGGCCACCTCGAAGCCATCCATCCGTGGCATTTCGATGTCGAGAAGAATGATGTCCGGGCGTCGTTCCTGCAGCAGCGCCATCGCTTCTACCCCGTCCTTGGCTACGATCACTTCCATGCCCTGTCGTTCGAGCAGACGCGACGTTACTTTGCGAACGGTGACGGAGTCGTCCACCACCATTACGCATTTCGGCCGAGCTGGATCGCTCGCGTACTGCGGTCGTTCCGACCGCACCTGCGTGCTGGCTCCCGTGTCCGCGCGAATCAACGTGATGAGATCGAGGATCACCACCACACTGCCATCGCCGAGAATCGTTGCGCCCGAGATTCCACCGACACCAGCAAATTGCGGCCCGAGACTCTTCACCACGATCTCCCGGCTGCCCTGCACGCTGTCGACATGTACCGCCAGCGCCTGGTCTCCGGAACGGAACAGTACCATCGGCACCGACGTCTGATCGGGACGCGGCACGTATTCGCGCCCGATGTAGCTCCCCAGATAGCGCACCCGGTAGGGCACGCCCGCGTATTCGAAACCCATACCTTTTGGGTCGGACAGCTCAGCGAGCTCTCGCGTAGCGACCCGAACGATACCTTCGATGTTGTTCAACGGCACCGCATACATATCGTCGCCCACCGACACCATCAGCGCTCGGCTGACGGAAACCGTAAACGGCAGGCGTACCGTAAAGCGCGTGCCTTTGCCCGGCATCGACATGATGTCGATGCTGCCGCCGAGCTCTTTGACGGCGCTGTGTACCACGTCCATGCCAACGCCTCGACCGGATATCTGGGTGACCTCCTTTGCCGTGGTAAATCCGGGCGCCAGCACGAACTGCAGAATGTCGTCGTCCGCCATCCAGGCGTCCGCGGACATCAAGCCCCGTTCAATCGCTTTGGCGCGCACGGTTTCGACGTCGATACCGGCGCCATCGTCGGTGATCTCAATGACGACATCGCCGGCCTCACGTGACAGACGCAGATCGATCCGGCCCAACTCGGGCTTGCCGAAGTTGGAGCGCACGTTGGGCATCTCGATCCCGTGATCGACCGAGTTGCGCAGCATGTGTTCCAGCGCTGGAACCATGCGTTCGAGCACATTGCGGTCTAACTCGCCCTCGGCGTTAAAGGCGTGGAATTCGACCTGCTTGCCAAGGTCGCGGGCCACCTGTCTTACGATTCTGCGCAAGCGCGGCAGCAATCGGCTGAAGGGCACCATGCGGGTACGCATGAGGCCTTCCTGAAGTTCCGTGTTGACCCGTGCCTGCTGAATGAGCAGCGTTTCGGACTCGCGCGCCTTGTTCGCCAGGGTTTCCTTCAATTCCAACATGTCGGAGGCGGTTTCCGACAGGCTTTTGGACACCTGCTGCAGCTGGGAGTAACGATCCATTTCCAACGGATCGAACTCATCATAGACAGGCCCATCGCCGCGTGCGTGGCGGAACAACACCGGCGCTTCAGTCTCGATCTCCAGGCGCCGGAGCTGCTCGCGAACCCGTTCGATGGTGGTTTCCATTTCTTCCAGGGACCCGGAGAAATCGTTGATAACCTGTTCTATTCGCGATCGAACGATACTGTTTTCGCCGGCCAGATTGACCAATTCTTCGAGCAGGGTCGCCGAAACCCGGACCATCTCGCGTGGCTCGCTCGCCCGCGCCGGCGTCTGGGCCTGGGACTCGGTTTCCGGTTCCGTTTCCAGGTCCAACGGCGCCACTTCTGCAGTCTGCAGCTCCGCAGGCTCTACCGGTACGATCGGTTCTTCGGCCGTAGCGACCTCGAGGTCTTTGGCCGCAGCCACCTCGGGTTCCGCATTGGCTTCCGCGGGCTCATCGTCAGGGAGCTGACTCTCGACGGGGGCATCCACCCCGGCCGGCACGCTCTCCGGATCTATTTCCTCACCCTGTGCGGCCGCCTTGAGCAGCAACACGGTCGTGGCAAGTTCATCGTGGCGTCGTTGCAGGTCGCTGAAAAACTCATCGTCCGGAGCGGCTTCTTCGTTCTGCACCGCCACCAGGTGGGACTCCAGGGCATGAGTTTCGTCGCCAAGCTCCATCAGTCCGGCAAGCCTGGCGCCGCCTTTCAGCGTATGCAGGTCTCGCAGAAGGTTTTCCAAGTACACGCGATTGTCACGCGCGTCGATCCATTCATGAACACCGTGATCGATGGATTCGAGAAGCTCATCCGCCTCCTCGAAGAAGATCTCCAGAATTTCCTCATCGACATCATCGGGCAGCTGGAGCGTGCGCCGTGCCACGTTCCGTTGTTCCGCCGCGGGCCCCGCTTGGTCGGGGGGCGTTTCCTCGGGCTGCGCCTGCAGCTCAGGCCCGGGCAAATCCGGCCCGCCATCCGTCGGGGCTTTGGTGTCCACGGTCGGGAATTTGAATACTTCCGCGCTGCCCAACTCCGGGTCCGCCTTAGGCGGCGCTGATAAGGTTTCGGGCGCTTCCAACCTGGCCGCTGCCAGCTTGCCAACCCCAGGGGTCATATCGGGCGGTTCCTGATCCGCCGCGATGCGATCGAACACCTCCAGCAGCAGTTCGTGACCTTCGTCCAACGACTCGAACGCGGCCGCTGAAGGCGGGACGGCTTCGAAATGTTCGTAGCTTTCAATCAGACCGTCGCAGAGATCCGCTACCCCGTCCATGCCCCGGCTCTGGCATTCGTTCCGAACCTCGTGGAGCGCCGCCACCACATCCACCAGACCATCGGAAGGAGAGCCACTTTGGCGCCAATCGATCAGCTGATCGCTCGCACCGACCAGGACCGAGGTGCCGTCGAGCTGCAACAGAGAGCTGAGTCCTGATGCGTGATCGGCACCCAGCTCCGCGATAATTCGCCGTGCCTCGGATTCAAACAACGACTGGTCTTCATCCGGCTCGTTCCCGGCGCCCAGCGCATCAAGGCTACGGCGCAAGGCGAACACGCCTTGCTGGAGGAAATCGAACAGGTCCGGGGTGATTGTCTGCATCGTATCCCTGAACGCTGTCGCCACTTCGTACAGTGGGGTGGCAACCCCTGCAACGCCGTCGATGCCAGCCATCGCGGCGCTGCCGCGAAGGGTATGCAGCGCACGCATAACCGCCTCGTCGAGTTCGAGTTCGGCGATGTCGTCCTCGCTGTTGAACCGGCTCTCCAGAATTTCGAGTTGACGATTCGCCTCTTCCTCGAAGAGCGCCATCACCTTGGGGTCTTTAGCGCTGTCGGCAAGAGTCTCCGGTTCATCGACGGCTACCGTTTCCGGCACGTCGACTTCCGGCTCATGCAAGTCCGGCTCTTGCGACGTTCCAACGGTCGATATCTGCTGCGCTTCCATGTCTGGCCCGGATTCGAAATCAGCTTCGACTTCCGCTTCGTCCGGAATCTCGACCGGAGCATCAAGCTCCTCGATACGCCCGCCCGAGGAGAGCACATCGGCTCTCCCCACGATTGCGGCAATGGATTCTTCTTCAACCGGCTGCCGCGCACGAAACGCTTCGCTAAGCGACGGGATCAGGCGGCTCGCTTCACCAATCAGCGATACCACCTGTTCGTGGGGCTCGATGGTGCCGTCCATGACCCGGTTGAGCATGTTCTCGATCGACCAGGCCAGCTTGCCGATCACCTCCGCGCCCACCATTCGACCGCTGCCTTTGAGCGTGTGGAACGCGCGCCGGGTCTCGGTCAACGCCTCCTCGTTTGAATACCCGTCGGCCCACTGCGGCAACCAGTCATCGACCGACGCGAGCACCTCGGTCACTTCCTCGGCGAAGATTTCAACGATCTCCTCGTCGAATTCTTCATCGGTTACGTCAGCGGGTTCCTCTGCCACCGGTGCCAGGGGCACCGGTTGTTCGAGCGGCGCCTCGCCATCCACGGCGTCGGCGTCCTCGTCGCCGGCAGGAGACTCTGGTGCAGTTGACTCGGCGAGGGCGTCGAACTCATGCTCCTCGCGACTGAACTCCACCGCCTCGACGATCGGAGATGGCTCCTCATCGTCCGCCATCGCGCCAACGGGTTGTTCATCCATCGGCTCGAGGGCTAGCTCCGATGGATCCGATGGTCCCGATGGTTCCGTCGCGGCAACGGGCGCATCCACCTGGACGTGCTCCACCGCATCCGGTGCTACGTCTGCTTCTTCTACACGCGCTCCACCCTCCTGAGCTGTGGGTGGTTCTGGTTCGGGCTCATCGAGCAGCTCCAGTGAAAACTCACTGTCCGGGCTCGCAGATGGATCCTCGGCGGGTCCATCGCGGGCAGCTTCATCGCGGGCGGGTTCATCGCGGGCGGGTTCATCGCGGGCGGCTTCATTCTCGGCCTCGGCAGTCTCGGTGACAGCTTCCATGAGTACCGGTTCGGCGGTGACCTCGTCCGGGTCTAACCCCGCAACGCCAAGCGCCGCGAGGCTGCGCTGCACAACCACCAGAATCTCATCGCCCGGGGGCGCGCCTTCCGCGATCAGGCGCTCGAGGAAGTAGTCAACCCCACTGATCGCGTCGGCAAAATGATCCAGGGCCTGCCAATCGGGTTTCTCGCCACGCAGCAAATGATTTCTGACGTAATCCGCGCACTGTCCCAGGAGCACTGCCGGCATTGCCAGGGGCACGATGGCCAGCGCTCCCTTTACCGCGTTGAGCAAATCGGGAATCGCCTCCAACCGGCTGACATCCCATTGCGCGGTGATGTAGTCGACCACCGCATGCTTGGTTTCATCCAGGCCGTTGCGCGCTTCGTTGAGCACTGCGACCTGGGCATCCGAAATGATCGCCGCGGCTTCACTCGTTCCCGCGAGCGTCGAGGTGCGCGAACGTCCAAGCGCGGCAAGGTTCTCATCGACCTGAATCAGCGCTCCGGCAATACCCATCAACACCGCATCGTCGACAACACCGGTTTCCAATGCCGCGTTCAATGCCGAAATCTGGTCCGAAAGAATTTCACGCGAGCTTTCAAATCCCAGTATCGACAGCGTACTACCGATCTGCCTGAGGGGCGTGGCAAGCTGTTTGAATCCATCCGCCGTGCGCTCGTCCGAGCGTACGAACATGTCCAACTGATCCTTGATCGCTGCCAGATCTTCCCGCAACGCGCTGGCGGCGTGTTGCATTGCTTCGCGACCGGAAATCGCCGCCGTCTGGGACCCTGCTTCCAGCGCCAGCGCGTCGGCGATCTGCCTGAGCTCGACGTTCTCGGCGCCCCGTTGAATGGCAGCGTCCACCAGCACCCCGACCAGCGCCGTGTTGACCGGTTGCAGGAGCGCTTCTCTGCCGATGGTCGCCAGGTTCTTGATTTCGGCATCAACCCGGCGAAGTACTTTGACAACATCGCCACTCAACGCGTCACCGGCGGCTGCCACGCTGCCAAGGTACGCGCCCAACGCCCGCCACAGCACCACAATAGGTGCGCCTTCGCAGATCCGTTCTAATCCGACCGCCACCTTGGACAACACCGCAGCAGCGTCGTCCCGACCCCGGCCTTTGAGCAACGAAAGCAGGACCTGCTGGAAGGCGCCGCGAATCTTCCGCGCCTTATCGGCCCCGTCGATTTCATCGAACCGGTCCAGAGATTTACTATCAGCCGGTCGCAGCAGTTCGGTCGGCGTCAAACCCGCCGCATCGGAAAAACCCCGTTCGCCACGCGCCAGACGAATGTCGTTGGCGAGTACCAATACGGCGCGACGTGTATCCGGCAGGCCTCTCTGAATTTCCTCCAGATGCGCGGGCAGTTGCAGGATTCCCTGCATCAGCAGTTGCTGCGCGGCGTCCAGATCAACGACCGCCCCATCATGCATCGCCTGGGCAAGCTGCTCGAGTTCGTCAGACAGCACCGTCACACCCGTCAATTCGAGCATCAGCAGCGTGCCGTGAACTTGATGTAGCGCCGTCAGACAATTGCGCATTCGCGTCGCGTCCTGCCCGGACTCCGAATAGGATTCCAGCGCCAGGCGCGCAACCTTCAGCGTTTCGTCGAGCTCATCTTTGAGCCAGTCGAGGGCGAAGTGTTCTCGGCCTGCTGTCATCAGTAGTCCCGTTCGGCGCTCAACAACCGTGCGCGATAAAGCAGCGTCTCCGGCCGCCCCGCGCGAAGCCGTTAGGCGTTATTTTCGCCAGGCAGCGTAAATCCTTCGACCGACACCCGCATCTCATTGGACATTTCCGCGAGTTCGGCGATCGATTTCGCAGTCGCCTCCGTGCTCTGCGTAGTCTGACCCGCAATCTCCTGAATCACGTTCATGGTGTTCGACACGTGGCCCGCCGACGCGGCTTGTTGGCGCGCGGCATTCGAAATGTTCTGGATCAACTCCGCAAGAGAGGTCGAAACGTTCTCAATTTCCTCCAGCGAAACCCCTGCGTCCTGGGCGCGCTTGGCACCGTTGACTACTTCCGCCGTGGTGGTCTCCATGGAAATCACCGCCTCGTTGGTATCGGTCTGAATCGTCTTGACCAGCGCCGCTATCTGCTTGGTCGCAGCAGACGAACGCTCCGCGAGTCGCTGGACCTCATCCGCAACCACCGCAAAACCCCGGCCCGCATCGCCGGCCATGGAGGCCTGAATCGCCGCGTTAAGAGACAGGATGTTGGTCTGATCGGCAATGTCGTTGATCAGAGAAACGATGTCCCCAATCTCCTGGCTCGACTCGCCGAGGCGCTTGATCCGTTTCGAGGTTTCCTGGATTTGACCTCGAATGTTGTCCATACCGGTGATCGTCGCTTGCACCACTTCCGAACCCTTGTTGGCAATGGCGACTGCCCGCTCCGCCACCGAGGCGGATTCGGCGGCATTCGACGACACCTGATCGATCGATATAGCCATCTCGCTAATCGCCGCCGAGGCTGCGCTGATTTCCCGCGCCTGACTTTCGGAGGCGCCGGCGAGGCTGCCCGCCGCCGCTTGCGTTTCTTCGGCCGCCTTCGAAACCCGCAGCGAAATCCGGTTGATGTTCGAGACCAGCCCACGCATTTGGTCGATCGCGAAATTGATCGAATCGGCAATCGCGCCGGTGAAATTCTCCGTCACCGACGCATGGACCGTCAGATCGCCTTCGGCCAACTCAGCGATCTCGTCCAGCAATTGTAGAATCGCCGCCTGGTTGCGTTCGTTCTGGTCGGCCTGTTCCCCCAGACGCTTGCGCGCATCCCGGACCAGCAACATCGAGATTATCGCCACCAGCACGATACCGCCAACGGCGAGCATCAACCCGTAGTTACCCATAATCGGCTGGTCATCGGTTACGATTGTGTAGCCCATCGCTCCCAAGGTGACCAACAGCAAGAGCGTCAGCGCGCTCAATAAGGGACTTCCTGAAACTTTTTTCGTCTTCATACCTGAAAACCCACGTTTAACTCGCTACGTCGTTGAACTTTTCGTCCCTGATCAGAGACGTGAGACTGACCACGTAAAACACGCGACCACCGTGTCGATACGCACCCTGGATGTAGGGATGTATCGCGTCCAGCCCTTCCGGCTGGCCTTCTTCGAAACTGTCATCGAGAAAATGCTGCATTCCGAGCGACTGCTCAACCAGCAATCCGGCGATTGTTTCGCCCTGCTCCACCACCAGCACTCGCCACTGGGTTCGAGGTACCGTGGTCGCGATCCCCATGAAGCGATGCAAGTCGATGACCGGAATCAACCGGCCGCGCACATTGGCGATGCCCAGCATCCAGTCCTTCACCCGCGGCAGCGCGGTGACGCGCGGCGGGGTAAGAATTTCACTGACCTCTGAAAGTGGCGCGACCAGACGAACCCCCGAGATCTGAAAGCCGAGTCCCTGCCACTCCGGGCGGGTGTCACGTTTCAGCGGCAGTGGGGCCGCATTGCGCAACGTGTCCGTTTCGATATCTCGCAGTATGTCCAGTACGCCGTTGGCCGCCATCGTGCACTCCTAGGCAAGGGCACCATTGACGGCGCTGATGAGCGTTCGCTCATCGACCGGTTTGGTGAGATATCCGCACGCACCCTGGCGTTGTCCCCAGACGCGATCGGTATCCTGATTCTTAGATGAAACGATGATCACAGGGATGTGCCGGGTCTGACTGGCACGGGTCAGCTGGCGGGTCGCCTGAAATCCGTTCAGGCCAGGCATGACAACGTCCATCAGGATTACGTCGGGTTGCTCCTCGTTTGCCAGATCGATCCCGTCCGCGCCGGATTCCGCGGTCAATACCTGGTGACCATGCTTGGCGAGGAAATTCACGAACTGGTGAATCTCACTCGGGGAGTCGTCAACTACGAGAATTCGTGCCATCAGTCATGCCTGCATCGCGCTTAAGTGACAACGCCTGATCAACTTACCAGCGTTCGAATGGTGCCCAGCAACTCTTCTCGGCTGAACGGCTTGGTGATGTAGCGATCGGACCCGACGATCCGACCCTTGGCTTTGTCGAACAGGCCGTCCTTGCTGGACAACATGACGACCGGAGTCGCTTTGAATTCACTGTTGTTCTTGATCAATGCACAGGTCTGGTAGCCGTCCAGTCGTGGCATCATGATGTCGACGAAGATAATCTCGGGATGCGAATCGGCGATCTTGGCGAGCGCGTCGAATCCATCGGTCGCCGTGATGACATCACAGCCCGCTTTAGACAGCAGATTTTCCGCGCTGCGGCGAATGGTTTTAGAGTCGTCGATGACCAAAACCTTGACGCCCTGAAGTTCCTCTTCCATTGCTCGATCCTTGGATTGCGGCCGGAAAGTCCACCAGCTGGACAGACGCGAGCGTTTGTAACACGTATTCTGGGGTCAATCCATAAGTTGCCGACAGTAAAGGGAATTCTGTCGCATTATCCTTGCCGAACAGCGCACATATCGGTAGTTTAACGTCACCCTGACAGCACTTTCTCGCGATGACCCGAATCGCATTCGTCATGGATCCGCTGGACCGGATCAACCTGAAAAAGGACAGCACGCTGGCGATGATCCGTGCCGCCCAGGCACGCGGCTGGGAAGTGACCTATCTGCAACAGCAGGACCTCGCCCATCACGATGCCAAAGTGTGGGGTTACGGGCGCCGCCTCGATCTCGATCCAGCGTTCGCCGAGGCTCTCGATCCGGCGGCCGTCGAGGGCCGTGCCTGGTACGACCTTGGCGCGGAGGAACCGAGCCCTCTGGGATCCTTCGACGTGATATTCATGCGCAAGGATCCCCCCTTCAATATGGAGTACATCTACTCGACCTACCTGCTCGAGCGCGCGCAGCAGGACGGGGCATTGGTGGTCAACCGGCCGGCCAGCATCAGAGACTGTAACGAGAAATATTTCGCGACCGCTTTCCCCGACTGCTGTCCGCCCCTGCTGGTGACTCGACGCGCGGATCTGATCCGGGAGTTTCAAGCCGAGCACGGCGACATGGTGGTCAAACCGCTGGACGGAATGGGCGGCAGTTCGGTATTCAGGGTCAAACGGGACGATCCAAATCTCTCGGTAATCCTGGAGACGCTGACCCGGCACGGGCAGGAACAGATCATGGCTCAGAAGTTTCTGCCTGAGATCAGCGACGGCGACAAACGTATTCTCATGATCGATGGCGAACCGGTGGACTACGCCCTGGCCCGAATCCCCATGGCGGGGGAAGCGCGCGCCAACCTCGCCGCTGGCGGCACTGGCGAGGGCCGGCCACTGACCGACCGCGACCGCTGGATCGCGGAACGGGTGGGACCCGAGCTGAAGTCGCGTGGCCTGACCTTCGTCGGCATCGATGTGATTGGTGACTACCTGACCGAAGTCAATGTGACCTGTCCAACCTGCATTCGGGAACTCGATGCGCAGTTTTCCCTCGACATCGCCGCTAGACTGCTCGATACCGTGGCCATGCAACTATCGACCCCGGACTGATGGACGCCGCAATCACGCCGAAGGACCGGCTCTCCTTTACGCTGTTTCTGGCGTTGGCGATGCATGCGGCACTGATTCTCGGACTTGGCTTCGTCTGGACCGCCCAGACGACGTCCTCCCCAACTATCGAAGTCACGTTGGCGCAACACCGAGATGCCCACGCGCCCGAAGATGCTGATTTCATCGCCCAGTCGGACCAGCTTGGCAGCGGCGACGCGACCGAGATCAAGGAAACCACCACTACCCGCAGCGCCGATTTTTCCTCGGCGGTGGTCCGCGAAATCGCCGCCCGCGATCTTCCGTCATTGGAAGCCACCGAGCGCGCGGTCAGCCAGGCGACACTAACTACCGTCGCGGCGGCGGAGCAGCAGGTCAACACTGAAACACCGGCCCCTGAGAGCCCAGTGGACACGGCCCACACGCCGTACCAGCGGTATCTCGACCTTGCCAAGGAGATTGCCACCCTCGACGCACAGATCGAGAATCAGTATCAGACCGAGGCTCGCGGGCCACGCGTACGCCGACTGACAAGCGTGTCCGCCAGACGCACCGTCGATGCTTACTACTTGCAGTCCTGGCGCCGCAAAGTCGAAGCGGTAGGCAACCTCAACTATCCCGCGGCGGCCCGCCGCGACCGACTCTACGGTAGCCTGCGCCTGCTGGTTGCGATCACGCCCGACGGCGACCTGAAGGAGGTTCGCGTGCTGGATTCATCCGGATACGCGATCCTCGACGACGCCGCGGTGCGCATTGTTCAGCTGGCCGCGCCGTTCGCTCCGTTTCCGCCAGAGATGCGCAAAAATACCGACGTGTTGGAGATCATCCGTACCTGGCAGTTTCGAAAGAACCGTTATACCTCGTCCTCCTGAACACGACCGACGCGACCTGGCGCATCCCATTGCTACCGGAGTCTGCCGAAGGGCGACGTAGCCCCGGCCCCGGGATATGATGTGTGCATGGCGATGGATACCTGCTTGAAACATCAGTTTCTGCTGGCGATGCCGGGGCTGCTCGGTGATTTTTTCGCCAACACGATCACCTACATCTGCGAGCACAACGAAGACGGCGCCATGGGTTTGATGATCAATCGTCCCCTGGAGATTACCGTCGCCAGCCTACTCGAACATCTCGGCATCGATACCGTCGCGGGGCTCGACGTACCGGTATTGATGGGCGGTCCGGTGCAGACCGAGCGAGGCATGATTCTGCATAGCGACGACAGCCACGATGCCGCCAGCTTTGCGTTGGGCAATGGATTAATGCTGAGCAGCACCCTGGAGTCGCTGCGGAGCATCGGCGCTGGATGTGGCCCCGGGCGGTTTCTGCTGGCGCTCGGCCACGCCGGCTGGGGACCCGGCCAGCTGGAACAGGAAGTGGCCGACAATGCCTGGCTGACCTGTCCGGCAAACGCAGAGGTGCTGTTCGATACCCCCATCGAGGAGCGCATCGATAAAGCCGCGGCCAGCCTTGGCATCGACTTCCGCCTCATGGGACATCACGCCGGTCACGCCTGACGGGTCCCGCAATCACGCCATGGCAACCCTGCTCGGCCTCGACTTCGGACTGAAACACATCGGCGTTGCAGTCGGCCAAACGATTACCCGTTCGGCCAGGCCGGTGACCACGTTTGGCGCCACCGATGGTCGCCCCGACTGGGTGGCGTGTGACGCGTTGGTTCGTGAATGGCAACCGGAGCGATTGATCGTCGGTTTGCCGCTGAACATGGACGACACGCCAAGCGAAATGGCGAAACGGGCGCAACGCTTCGCCAACCGTTTGAATGCACGTTACAAGTTGCCGGTGGAGATGCGTGACGAAAGACTTACCAGTCAGGATGCGCGTTCGAGGTCAGACGATCCGGACCTGCGCCACGCGATTGCGGCTCAGTTGATCCTCGAGGCATGGCTCGAGGATCCGGCAAATCAACGCCGATAACTGGAAGCGGTTTCGGACTCTTCGAGCGTAAGGCCGTCGACGCCCGCCATAGGATCTTCACTGGCGTCGGTACCCAGTTTGATCATCAACCGCAGATCGTTCGGCGAGTCAGCGTGTGCCAACGCGGCGTCGTAGGTCACCTCGCCCGCTGTGTACAACCGATACAAAGCCTGGTCGAAGGTCTGCATCCCCTGCTCGGTCGATTTGCTCATCAAGTCTTTCAGCAGGTGGACTTCCCCTTTGCGGATATGGTCAGACATCAGCGGCGTGTTGATCAATACCTCGATCGCGGCGCGGCGGCCTTGGCCGTCCACCGTGGGGACCAGCTGCTGAGCGACGATCGCCTTGAGATTGAGCGATAGATCCATCCAGATCTGATCATGGCGATCGCTGGGAAAGAAGTGAATGATCCGATCGAGCGCCTGGTTGGCATTGTTAGCGTGCAACGTACACAGGCACAGGTGCCCCGTTTCAGCAAACGTAACCGAATGTTCCATTGTTTCCCGCGTCCGCACCTCACCGATCATGATGACATCCGGCGCCTGACGCAGGGTGTTCCTCAGTGCGACGTCGAAGCTTTCAGTATCCACGCCGACTTCACGCTGCGTAACGATACAACCTTCGTGCTGATGCACGTACTCGATCGGGTCTTCGATGCTGATGATGTGGCCGCTGGAGTTCAGGTTGCGGTGGCCAATCATGGCAGCAAGTGACGTGGATTTACCGGTACCAGTCGCGCCGACGAAAATGATCAGTCCTCGTTTCGTCATGGCCAGTTCTTCGACGATCGGCGGCAGGCCCAGCTCGGCGATTTTGGGGATATTCGCTTCTATCCGACGCAACACCATGCCAATGAGATTGCGCTGATAAAACGCGCTGACGCGGAACCGGCCGAGACCGCGCCTGTTGATCGCAAAATTGCACTCGTGCTCGGCCTTGAACGTGTCCTGTTGTTCTTTGTTCATGGTCCCCAGCACGAGCTCCCGCGCCTGCTCCGGAGAGAGTGCGTTTTTCGACACGGCAAAAATCTTACCGTTGATCTTCATCGACGGCGGTCGCGCAGCGGTGATGAACAGGTCGGAGGCGCCTTTCTCCACCACCAGTTTCAAAAGTTTGTCGAATTCCATAGCGGGACCTTCGGGACCTTCGGGACCGTTAAAAATTCTCCGGCATTTTTGCCTTTTCTCGTGCGATTTCTCTCGTAATGGTGCGCTTTGCGACCAACTCCTCGAGGCACTGATCGAGGGTCTGCATGCCCACCTTGGCGCCGGTCTGAATGGCGGAATACATCTGCGCAACCTTGCCTTCACGAATCAGATTTCGGATGGCAGGCGTGCCAATCATGATTTCGAAAGCGGGGACCCGTCCTCCGTTGACCCGTTTCAACAGCGTTTGCGCGATCACCGCCTGGAGCGACTCGGAAAGCATCGAGCGACACATCTCTTTTTCTGCGGCCGGGAACACGTCGATGATCCGGTCGACCGTCTTCGATGCGGAGGTCGTATGCAGCGTACCGAACACCAGGTGGCCTGTTTCCGCCGCGGTTAGCGCGAGACGGATGGTTTCGAGGTCGCGCATCTCGCCGATGAGAATGATGTCGGGGTCCTCTCGCAATGCGACCCGCAGCGCTTCGTTGAAGCCGTGGGTATCCCGGTGCACTTCACGTTGGTTGACGAGACACTTCTTGCTCTCGTGAACGAATTCAATCGGGTCCTCAATGGTGAGGATATGCTGGTAGCGATTGTCGTTGATGAAATCGACCATCGCCGCCATGGTGGTACTTTTGCCGGAGCCGGTCGGGCCCGTTACCAGAACAAGACCACGCGGCACCATCGAGATGTCTTTGAAGACCTGGCCAAGGCCGAGGTCCTCCATGGTGAGCACCTTGGACGGAATGGTTCGAAATACCGCACCCGCGCCGCGGTTCTGGTTGAATGCGTTGACGCGAAACCGAGCAACACCAGGCACCTCGAAGGAGAAGTCCGTTTCCAGAAATTCCTCGTAGTCCTTGCGCTGCTTGTCATTCATGATCTCGTAGATCAACGAATGCACTTCGCTGTGCTCGAGGGGTGGCAGATTGATCCTACGCACGTCTCCGTCGACCCGAATCATCGGGGGAAGTCCGGCAGAGAGGTGGAGGTCCGACGCGCCTTGCTTCGCACTGAACGCAAGTAGCTCGGTAATGTCCATAGCAATCCTTTTCTGCTTGCCCAGTCCGTTGCGGGTCGATCTATAGTATGCGCAATACCTGACTTAGACCATGGTTGAACCACGCCCAGAGTAGCCTACGTCGCAAAACTGCGACAGGGTTAGCACACAAAACATGGACCAGATCAGTAAGCAGTTGTCAGTCGTTACCGCACGAGTCCGTGCGGCAGCAGCGGGTGCGGGTCGAGACGCGTCCGATATTCGTCTGATCGCGGTATCGAAGACGCGCACCGCAACCGAGATTCGGTCGCTGTACAAGGCCGGGGTGCACGACTTCGGGGAAAACTATCTCCAGGAGACGGCGCCCAAACTAGAGGTTCTGGCTGATCTCGACATCTGCTGGCACTTCATCGGGGCCCTCCAGTCGAACAAAACACGGGCAATCGCGAATCACTTCGATTGGGTGCATACCGTCCACCGGAAGAAAATCGCGCAACGGCTTTCCGATGCGCGTCCAACTGAGCAAGCCCCACTGAACCTGCTGATCCAGGTGAACCTGGACGCCGAGCCACAGAAAGCAGGCATCGCGCCTGAGGCTCTGGCAGAATTGCTGCACGCCGTAATACCCTTACCGCGCGTCCGATGGCGCGGGCTGATGGCAATTCCCAAACCCGTCGGTCCCGGCAGCGACCCGGGCAAGCCGTTCGGCCAGCTTCGGGCACTTTTCGATGAATGTAGATCGGTGGGCGGGGAACACTGGGATACTCTGTCGATGGGGATGAGTGCGGATTTCGAGATCGCGATCAGCCACGGCGCGACGCTGGTGCGCATCGGCACCGCCCTGTTCGGACCAAGAAGGAGCTAGCCGTGTCACAGGATCGAATCGCCTTCATCGGCGCAGGCAACATGGCCACCAGCCTGATCGGCGGTCTGCTGGCAACCGGGCGCACACCCGACTCCATCACGGCAGCCGATCCCGATCCGGCACAACTCACTCGGGTCGGTGAGCTTGGCATCATGACAACCCAGGACAATGCGAAAGCTGTCGCGGACGCAGCGGTGGTGGTACTGGCGGTAAAGCCTCAGGTAGTGCGCACGGTGGTCGCAGACCTCGCCGACAGACTGAATGCCGCCCAACTGCTCCTGTCGATCGCGGCCGGCGTACCCGTCGGTGCGATAACCCGTTGGGCTGGCGCACCACTGGGTGTGGTGCGCTGCATGCCCAACACGCCAGCATTGTTCGGCGCGGGTATGGCAGCAATGTTCGCTAACGAATACGTTACGCCGCAACAGCGGGCGTACGCGACCGGAATTGCCGAAGCCGTGGGTGACGTGGTCTGGGTAGATACGGAAGCCGAAATCGACGCGGTGACCGCAGTATCGGGTAGCGGTCCCGCCTACTTCTTCTATCTCATGGAGGCGATGATCGCCGCCGGCATCGATCTCGGACTGGATCCCGAGACCGCACGCCGGCTGACTCTGCAAACGGCCAGAGGCGCGGCATTGATGGCGATACAAAGTGATGCGACGCCTGCGCAGCTGCGCCGCAATGTCACTTCACCCGGCGGAACCACCGAAGCGGCGCTGAACATCTTCGAATCGAACGGTCTCGCTGCTACGATTCGCGACGCGCTGGTCGCCGCGGCCCGGCGCTCGCAGGAATTGGCCGTCGAGTTGGGCTCGCCGCAACCTGCTGCAACCACAAGAAGGAAAAAAATGGAATGAACAACGCGCTGATTTTCATCATCGACACGATTTTCGATATCGTGTGCTTTCTGTTCCTCGCGCGATTGATCCTGCAGATCTGCAGAGCCGACTTTTACAATCCGATATCCCAGGGAATAGTCAAAGCGACCGACCCGGTGCTGAAACCGCTACGCGCACTCATCCCGGGCTATCGCAATCTGGACGTGGCCTCGCTGCTGGTCGCCTGGCTCATCAAGGTGATCGCCTTTGCAGTCCTGTTTACACTGGATTCAGGCACTATGCCGGGCATTCTCTATCTGTTGGTTCGCGGACTGTTCGATGTCTTGAGCCTGCTTCTGACCATCTACTGGTTCGCACTGATCTTCGTCATCGTGCTGAGCTTTCTCGCGCCCGCTACCTATCATCCCGGCACGGTTCTACTGCGCCAGGTCACGGAGCCCATTCTCGCGCCCGCGCGCCGGCTTGTTCCATCGCTCGGTGGTCTCGACTTTTCACCCATCCTGGTCTTCATGGCGCTGATCCTTGCCCGTGATTTTCTGCTGCCCGAACTGTTTGCGGCGTTGCTGAGCTGGACGTGAGCTAGCATTCGATGTCGATACCTGAGGACTCCGTTGGCATCGTCACCCCGCAACGCACGCGCTTCGATGATCCGCTCGTGCTGCAATGTGGTGCAGTGTTGCCATCCCACGAACTGGTCTATGAAACGTACGGGGAGCTGAACGAAGCACGCACCAATGCCGTGCTCATCTGCCATGCGCTGTCCGGACATCATCACGCCGCCGGGTATCACAGTGTCGAAGACCGCAAGCCCGGCTGGTGGGAAACCTGCATCGGCCCGGGGAAACCCATCGACACGAACCGCTTCTACGTCGTCAGCTTGAACAACCTCGGCGGCTGTCACGGCAGCACCGGGCCGCGTAGCATCGATCCGAACACCGGCCGGCCGTTTGGGCCGACCTTCCCCAGAGTGACCGTTACAGACTGGGTTGCCAGCCAGGCGCGATTTTCCGATCAACTGGGTATCGAGGTGTGGGCCGCGATCATCGGCGGCAGCCTGGGAGGCATGCAGGCGTTGCAGTGGGCAATCGACTTCCCCGACCGGCTACGGCATGCCGTGCTGATCGCCTGTGCGCCGAAGCTTTCCGCGCAAAACATCGCGTTCAACGAAATCGCCCGTCAGGCGATCGTTTCCGATCGGGAGTTTCACGACGGCAACTATCTGGACGAGGGCGTCAACCCAGACCGGGGCTTGATGCTGGCCCGGATGGTCGGCCATGTCACCTACCAGTCCGACGATGGGATGCGCGACAAATTCGGCCGCGAGCTGAAGTCCGGCGATATTGCGCTCGGACGCGACGTGGAGTTCCAGGTCGAGAGCTATCTGCATCACCAGGGGCGATCCTTTTCGCAGAGTTTCGACGCAAATACCTACCTGCTGATGACCCGGGCACTGGACTACTTTGATCCGGCCCGCAAGTTCGGCGACGATCTCGTCGCGGCACTGAGCGAGACCCGCTGCAACTTTCTGGTCACTTCGTTCACCAGCGATTGGCGCTTCCCACCGGCCCGTTCCCAGGAAATCGTCAACGCGCTGATCGCGGCGCGGCGCAACGTGATCAGCACCATCATCGACTGCCCCCATGGTCACGATGCGTTTCTGCTACCCGTGCAGCGCTACTTCGACGTCCTCACCACCTACCTGCAGCGTGTCGCGAGCGAAGTGGATGCGCCGCGATGAGGCAGGACCTGCAGATCATCGCCGATCTGGTAAGGCCGGGCGCGCGGGTGCTCGATCTCGGCTGTGGGGACGGCGAACTATTGCACTACCTGCAGCTCGACAAGCAAGTCAACGGCTATGGCCTGGAGATCGATCCGAGCATGATCACCCGTTGCATCCAGCGGGGGGTCAACGTGATCGAACAGGATCTCGATCAGGGACTGGGTAATTTCGCCGACAACAGTTTCGATCTGGTGGTGATGGCAGAAACGCTGCAGGCCGTCCGCCAGCCGGACGCTCTGCTCGACGAGATGCTGCGCGTCGGCGAGCAGTGCATTGTCACCTTTCCAAATTTCGGGCACTGGCGTTGTCGGACATATCTCGCGACACGTGGCGCAATGCCCATTGCCAAACACCTGCCCCACCGATGGTACGACACGCCCAATATCCACCTGTGCACCTTTGCGGACTTTGAGCGCTTGTGTCGGGCGAAGGAACTGGAAATCATTGAACGATTCGTCTCGGATACGTCCTATCGACCAGGGCCGCTGATTAACCTGCTGCCGAATCTGTTCGGTACGATCGCGTATTACCGCCTGGGCCGCGGCCAGTGAAAACACCCGCGGCCACACTCATTCTGCTACTGGTATTGCTGCCTGGCCTCGCCCGCAGCGAGCAAAGCGTCAGCTTCGGCACTCTGGAAGTGCACTACGTGCTGATCGCCAGTACGTTCCTGGAGCCGGAAGTGGCCGCGCGCTACGACATCGTCCGCGCGCGGGATCGCGGCCTGGTCAACGTGACGGTGCTGTCCGGGCCCGGCACGCCACGCACTGCAAAGCTGCACGGCGTCATGACCAACCTGCTGGGCCAACGCATCCAGCTCTCCTTCGAAGAACTGCGCGACGGGTCCGCCATTTACTACATCGCGAGTTTTCGCTATACGGACGCGGAACTGCTGCGCTTCGATATCGACGTGACCACGCCGGACGAGGGTGGCGGAACGTTGCACATCGAGCAACAGCTTTACTGGGACTGAGGGTGCCGGTCGAACCCCACCGGATAGTCCTCGCCAGCAACAATCAGGGCAAGCTGGCGGAGCTGCGCGCGCTGTTCGAACCCTGGGACGTGGCGCTGTTGAACCAGGCGGAAATCGGTATCGAACCCGCCGCTGAGAACGCGCCAACGTTCCTGGAAAATGCCCTGACCAAAGCGCGCCACGCCGCCGAACGCAGCGGTCACCCCGCGATCGGTGACGATTCCGGGCTGGTGGTCGAGGCGCTCGGCGGTGCGCCGGGCATCTACTCCGCCCGCTTCGCGGGCGAGACGGCCAGCGACGCCGAGAACAACGTTCAGTTGGTTGAGGCGCTGGCCGGGTACCCGCCGCCGCATCGCGCGATGTTCTGCTGCGTTCTGGTCTATCTACATTCCCCGAACGACCCCACCCCGCTGGTTGCCCACGGCGACTGGCACGGCGAGATCGTCCCCGAACCCCGCGGGGTGGGCGGCTTCGGCTACGATCCGCACTTCCTCATTCCGGAGCTGCGTTGCACCGCCGCCGAACTCAGCGACGCGGATAAGCGCCAGCACAGCCATCGCGCCCGCGCCGCCCGTTCACTCGTTGCGCAGTACCTGGACGCCCGCGGCGGGCGCTACGGGTCGTAACTGTGATGCAGGCACCGCCCCTGGGCCTCTACGTGCACTTTCCCTGGTGTATCCGCAAGTGTCCGTACTGCGACTTCAACTCACACCCCGTCACCGGCGAAATTCCTGAAGCAGCGTACATCGGGCAGCTGCTCGAGGACCTGCGTTTCGACCCCGGGGTCACCGAAGACTCCCGGGTTTCGAGCATTTTCATCGGTGGCGGCACGCCGAGCCTGTGTTCCGGCGAAGGAGTTCGCCGGTTGTTGGACGGCATCCGAGCTATCGTGGAACTGGACGAGAATCTCGAGGTCACCCTGGAGGCCAACCCGGGAACCGTCGATGCGGAGCACTTCGCCCAGTACCGCGACGCGGGCGTCAACCGGCTGTCGATTGGCGCCCAGTCGTTTCAGGCGGACAAGCTCGCCCGGCTCGGCAGAATTCACGATCCGGACGACATTCACCGGGCCGTGGCGGTGGCGCGCAGCGCCGGCTTCGAGCGACTGAATCTCGACCTGATGCACGGCTTGCCCGACCAGAGTGTCGATGACGCGCTGGCGGACCTGGGCGCGGCGCTGGCGTTGGAACCGGATCACATCTCCTGGTACCAGCTGACCATCGAACCCAAAACCGTGTTTGCCCGACAACCGCCAATTCTGCCCGTCGATGAGGTGCTCGCCGCGATCGAGGCACGGGGGTTCAGTCTGCTCGAGGACGCCGGATACGATCGCTACGAGGTCTCCGCGTTCGCCCGTAACGGGCAGCAATGCCAGCACAACGTCAACTACTGGCAATTTGGAGACTATCTTGGCATTGGCGCAGGCGCGCATGGTAAACAGAGCAACACGCGCCGAAATTCGATTCAACGCACCACCAAGCCCAGCCAACCCCGTCTGTACCTGAGCGGCGACCCGCGCCGCATCTGCAAAACCCTCGAGATCGAGGACCCGCAACGTCCTGTGGAGTTCATGATGAACGTGCTGCGCCTTACCCGTGGGGTACCCGAGCCCCTGTTCGAACAACGCACCGGGCTTCCTCTGAAGCACATTGCCGACGTACTGGGCGGGCTGCGGGCCGATGCGCTGATGCATCCCTCACGATTGGCGCTTACCGATCGCGGGTTCCGGTTTCTGGATTCAGTGGTGGCCTTCTTCGCGTGACGAGGAGGTTTGCGAGGATCAGGCACGTTCGAACTCGAGATCATAGACCGCGTGACCCATTTTTTGACCGCGTGCTTCGAAGCGAGTGACCGGCCGGTTTTCGTTGCGCGGGGCATAATGGTGCGCGCCGTGTACATTGCGCAATTCGGCAACATCCTCCAGCACCTTCAGCATCTGCGCCGCGTAGGATTGCCAGTCAGTCGCCGCCTGAATGAGCCCACCGGATTCCAGCCTCGACGCGAGCAGCGCCGCGAACGCATCGTTCAGCAGACGCCGTTTGTGGTGGCGCCGCTTCGGCCAGGGATCCGGGAAGTACACGCAAAATCGATGCACCGACCCTTGTGGCAGGCGTGTCAGCAATTCCCGCGCGTCCCCTTCCGCAACGTGGACGTTGTCGAGATTCCGCTCCTTGCAACCGTTCAACAGGGCGCCGATTCCTGGCCGGTACACGTCTATGCCCAGACAGTTCCACGCAGGGTTCGACGCAGCCAGCGCGAGCAAAGCATGACCCATTCCAAAGCCGATTTCGACCACCAACGGTGCCGGCCGGCCGAATGCCTGGTTCGGGTCCGCCAGTTGTTTCGGGGCCAGGCAGTAGGCTGGGGCCAGCGATGCCAAGGCGCGCGCCTGAGACGCGGTCGTGCGCCCGCGGCGGCGCAGATACGGCCGATCGCGGTCCGTCACTTGCGGGTGGCGGCGCCCGCCAGGGCGAGCCAGCCGACGATCAAGCACAGTCCACCAATGGGTGTCAGCGGGCCGACCCATCCCGTCCCGCTTCCTCCTCCCAGGAACGCAAGCAGGTACAGGCTTCCTGAAAAACCAATGATTCCAATGAGCACCAACCAGCCCGCCCAGCGCAACCATAGGCGTCCTGACGCGCTCCCATTCGGTACATCCAGCCAGACGCCGATGAGGCACAGCACCAGGCTGTGGATCAGCTGATAGTTGCTCGCAGTTCGGAACACCTGCAATGAATCGCGCTCAATAATGTCCGAAAGGCCATGGGCGCCAGATGCGCCCGCGATGACGGCCAGTGCGCCGCTGACCGCACCGAGCGTGACAAACCAACGGCCTTGCGTCATTTCGCTTAATCCCAATGCGCAGCCACCGGCACTTCGTCCCGCTCCGCGTCAGGAGAAATGCCGGGTGAAATCCCCGTGGGTCATACGATACTGAAGATGGAGTCAGGCTTCCAAGACGGCCTTGAGTTTCTTCATCGCGCTCTTCTCCAGCTGACGAATACGCTCTGCCGATACACCATATTTTCCAGCCAGTTGATGCAGCGTCGCTTTCTCTTCGCCCAACCAGCGGCTGCGTACGATGTCCTGACTGCGCTCGTCAAGCACGGCCATGCTGTCGGCAAGGGCTTTGGTCGAGCTGTCGCGCCATTCCTCGGCAGCCACCAGTTCGGCGGGATCCGCGCCTTCGCGGCTGAGAAATTGAGCCGGCGCGCCCCAGTTTTCGGCCTCGTCGTCCGAATAGCCGTCAAACGCCATGTCGCGGGCAGCCAGCCGCCCTTCCATCTGAGTGACCACCGACGGCTCGACGCCCAGGTCCGAGGCCACGGCCCTGGCCTCTTCACCCGTCAACCAGCCGAGACGCTTCTTGTTGCTGCGTAGCTTGAAAAACAGTTTGCGCTGAGCCTTGGTGGTCGCGATCTTGACGATGCGCCAGTTACGCAGGATGAATTCATGCATCTCCGCTTTGATCCAGTGTACCGCGAACGACACCAGGCGCACCCCGAACTCGGGATTGAAGCGTTTGACCGCCTTCATCAGGCCAACGTTTCCTTCCTGAATCAGATCACCCTGAGCAAGCCCGTATCCTGAATAGGAGCGCGCCAGGTGGACGACAAACCGCAGATGGTGCAGCACCAGCTGCCGTGCAGCGTCGACGTCGTTATCGTAGTAGAGACGTTCCGTCAGTGCTTTCTCGTCGTCAGCGCTAAGGATCGGGAACGCGCTTACCGTACGCACATAGCCGTCCAGATCGCGCCCTGGCGATAAGCTATCCATAGACAACAGACTGGTCGTCATTTTGATACCTCCGGTAACATAGTCGAAATTCTAGCACTCCCTGGGTTAGAGTGCTAATGACCATCACAGTTCAAATGTAGAGGCCCAAAGTTGCGACGCGGGTCGCAGAAGCTGACCGATTCGGTGCACCAATGCACCACTAATGCTACATCGGTCTGTTATTGCGCCGCACTAGATGACCTCCAGGTGCGCCAGCCGCTGATGCGCGGCCAGCATCGCGCCGCCGACACCCAGTAATCCTCCTACGACCAGCAGGCCGACGAAAAAGGTCAGATCGAAGCCGCCCGACTCGAGGTGCCCGCCGTAGCTCCCAAACAGCGTCGCCAGGGGTGTTTCCAACACCACCAGCACCGCACTGATCAGCATGGCAGCGAGCAGGCCCCCGCCTAAACCATAAAGCAGGCCCAGGTACAGGAAGGGCCGGCGGATATACGCGTTGGTCGCACCTACCAGCTTCATCACCCGCAATTCGTCCAACCGCGTCTCGATCGCCAACCGCGCCGATGTGGCTGTCACCAGCACAGCCCCACACGAGAACAACACCGTCAGTACCGCCGCAAGGCGGCCGAGGACCGCGTTCATCGCATCGACACGCTCGAGCCAGGTCCGTTCGACCACTACGTCTGTCACACCAGATCGTTCGGCCAGCTGGGCCGCCAGCAGATCGAACTCTGCCGCTTCCACGTCATCGACGAGCACCACGCCCAGGGACATCGGCAGCGGATTTACTTCCAGCAGCGCAAGCGCATCCTCGACGCCGGCAAACGCCTGGAATTCCTCCAGGGCGCGCTCCGCCGAGATGAGACGAACCGATTCGACCTCAGCACGCGCCTCCAGTTCGGCTTGCAGTTCGACCCCGAGAGCGGGTTCGGCCCCCGGGCGGAAGTACACCGAGATGCCCGGCCGCCCCTGCCACTGATCGGCCATGAGGCTGAGATTCGCCCGCACCAGGTACAACCCGGCGGGCAACGCCAGGGCGATGCCGATCAGCAACCAGACCAGAGCGCTGGTCCCCAGGCGCGCACTGACGAACGCAGCACTGTCCAGGGCGATGCGCCGGTGGTCTCGCCACCAGGCGCCGATTCCCCGCCAACGATGGCGGTCCCAGGGGTCACGGTTGGCCATCAACACTCCCCAGTTTGCCATGGGTCAGAACCACGATGCGAACCCCCATCGACTCGATGAGTGCCTGATCATGACTGGCGATGATCACGGTGGTTCCCACCCGGTGAAATTGTCGAAACAGATCCATGATGTCCCGTGACAATTCCGGGTCCAGATTTCCCGTCGGTTCATCTGCGAGCAGGATCCTGGGCCGATTGACGACCGCCCGCGCAATGCCAACCCGCTGCTGTTCTCCTGTCGAGAGATGTCCCGGAAACAGCCGCTCCTTCTCCAGCAGCGAAACTGCCGACAACGCTGCGCGCACCCGCCGGCCCGCTTCACGCTCACGCATGCCCGCGACCCGTAAGGGCAGCGCCACGTTGTCGAATACGCTGCGATGGCCGAGCAGATGATGGTCCTGGAACACGGCACCGATCTGCTGCCGGTATCGTGGCAGACGGGACTCGGGTAGCTGCCCGATATTCACTTCGTTGACCAGAATCTGCCCGCGCGAGGGCCGGTCCAGGCGCAGCAACAGCTTGAGAAAAGTGCTCTTGCCCGCCCCGGAGTGGCCCGTCAGAAAGGTCATCGAGCCCTCGTCGAAGGCTACCGATACATCGTGCAACGCCTCGGTGCCGTTTTCGAAGCGTTTGCTGACGTTGTGGAATTCGATGTGGCTAATGATCTTTTCCGGTTCGCGCTGTCGTGTCAGCTAGGACCCTTGCGCATCCGGTTCCTGGTCCAGGAGCGCGGCAACGAAATGATTCGCATCAAAGGGCTGTAAATCTTCCAGCTGCTCGCCCACGCCCACGAAATAGACCGGAATATCGAACTGGCGGGCGATCGCAAACAAAATGCCGGCCCTGGCACTGCCGTCGAGCTTGGTAATAATCAACCCGGTGAGCCCTACCGCGGCATCGAATTGCGCAACCTGCGACAATGCATTCTGGCCAACCCCGGCATCGAGCACGAGCAGCACTTCGTGTGGCGCCGCCGCGTCGAGTCGCCCCACGACCCGCTTTATCTTGCGCAGTTCGTCCATCAGGTTGGTTTTCGTCTGCAATCGTCCCGCCGTGTCCGCGAGCACCACGTCGATGCCGCGGGCTGCCCCCGACTGGACCGCATCGAACACCACCGAGGCGCTATCCGCCCCCTGATGCTGAGCGATTACCGGGACGTCGTTGGCTTCGCCCCAGGCGCTGAGTTGCTCCACCGCCGCGGCCCGGAAGGTATCTCCGGCGGCAAGCATCACCTGGTGGCCATCAGCCTTGAAGCGCCGTGCCAGCTTGCCGATGGTGGTGGTCTTGCCCACGCCATTCACGCCAACAAGCAATATTACAAAGGGACGCTTGTCAGGATCGACACAAAGCCGGCCCGTGATCGGTTCGAGCAGCGCCGTCAACTCGGACCGCAAGGCCGCATACAGAGCCTGTGTATCGTTGAGTTGTTTGCGCCTGACCCGGCCGGCGAGCGATTCCATGATTGCCTGGGTGGCGTCCACGCCAACGTCGGTCAGCAGCAACGCGGTCTCGAGCTGTTCGAGCGCCGCGTCGTCAATTTCCTTTTTCCCCAGCAACAGCGCGCCGACTCCCTCGGCCAACTGGCTGCGGGTCTTCGCCAGCCCCCCACGCAATCGGTGCCAGAGCCCGCCGCCACCTTCGTTTGCTTCGCCTTTTGCTTCGATTTGTCCCACCATCTGTCGCTGGACGCGCGTGGGCATCCTTCGTGAACGAAGTTCGCATTATCGGTGGTAAGTGGAAACGACGGAAGCTCGCCTTCCCGAACCGGACCGGTCTACGCCCAACCCCCGACCGGGTCCGGGAAACCTTGTTCAACTGGCTGATCCACGACGTCGTGGAGGCGCGCTGTCTCGATCTGTTCGCCGGGTCCGGTGCGCTGGGATTCGAAGCCCTGTCCCGGGGAGCGCAACACACCACCTTCGTCGAGCGCGATCCGTCGGTCGTGAGATCACTGACCGCCAGCCAGGCGCGTCTCGGCGCTACCGTCGGCAGCACGCTCGTGCACAGCGCGGCGGTGCCGTGGCTGCGCCGTCAGCACCAGACCTGGGACCTGGTGTTTCTGGACCCCCCCTACCGAAGCCACCAGCTGGTCCCGGTGCTTCGGATACTGCTGGAGAACGAGTTGCTTGCTCCCGGTGCCCTGCTGGCCGTCGATCTGCCCGCCCGCGGGGCTCCACCCACCGGGCCCTGGCGAGTGCTGAAGCGAACCCGTGCCGGCGATGCGCAATTGCTGTTGATGGAGCTCAACGCCGTTTAAGCTGAGGCCCATTTTTTGCTACCATCGCGCCTCTTTTTGGGGGGTCAGGGGACGGACAATAATGAATAACGTGGTATATCCAGGGACCTTCAACCCGATCACCAATGGTCACATCGACCTCGTGAAACGCGCCCTGACTCTGTTCGACCGGGTGACCCTGGCGATCGGTACCTCGGAGCAGAAGAGTCCCTCCCGCGATATACAGGACCGCATCGAGCTCTGCCGCGCGTCGCTGCTCGATTTTGGGGATCGCGTCGAAGTGGAGAGCTTCCACGGGCTCCTGGTGGACTACGTACGTGGCAAGAACACTCGCTTCATTCTGCGTGGTTTGCGTACCCTGCAAGACTTCGAATATGAGTTTCAGATGGCAGAGATGAACAACGCGCTGGACCCGAGCATCGAGTATGTGTTTCTGCTGCCCTCCAAGGAGTGTTCCTTCATCTCCTCCACCCTGGTCCGGGAAATCGCCAAGCTGGGCGGCGACGTTTCCAAGTTCGTTCCGCCCGGGGTCGCAGAGGCGCTGCGCAACCTGGGCTAGTGCGCGGATCGGTTCGGATCGAAGGGTGCGCGGGTTTCAATGCTGACAATTGCGGCAGTAAACCGTCGCGCGCTGTCCCGTGCGGATTCCCGTGAGTGGCGTGGCACAGACCACGCAGGGGAGCCTCTCGCGTCCGTAGACCTTCAACTCGGCTCGAAAATACCCCGGTCGACCATCGCTACCGACGAAATCGCGCAACGTGGTTCCGCCTTCCTCGATTGCCGCCTGCAGCACGGCCTTGACCTGGCTGGCTAGCAGATCGTAGCGGGCCCGGGTAACACGCCGCGCAGCAATCCGGGGCCTAATGCCCGCCATGAACAACGCCTCATTGGCGTAGATGTTGCCTATGCCGACGACCACTCGCCCATCCATCAGAAAGCTCTTAACCGCGATCTTCCGTTTGCGCGACATCCGGTGCAGGTAGGCGCCGTCGAAGTCATCCTCGAGCGGTTCTACGCCCAACCGGGCCAGCAACCAGTGCTGCTCGGCGACGTTGTCCTGGTAGTGGAGGCTGCCAAAGCGACGGGGATCCCTCAGGCGCAGCGTGTAGCCGGAGTCGAGGTGCAGATCGACATGGTCGTGTTTGCCAGGCGGGCTGCCCGTTTCGACTATGCGCAGACTGCCCGACATGCCCAGGTGCAGTATCAGCGCGCCTTCGTCGAACTCGAAGAGCAGGTACTTTGCCCGTCGGCGGACCCGAAGTAACCGCGCGTTGCGCAACTTCGCCGGCACCTCGACCGGCCAGCGCAATTGCGGTTGGCGGACCTCCCAACCCGTCAGTCTGCGTCCTTCCACGTGGCTGCGGATGCCGCGCCGGGTCGTCTCAACTTCTGGCAATTCCGGCATGCGCTTACAATCGGGGCTTTCCTGCGGCGACGGCGGACCATGTTACTCGGGGTCGATACCGGCGGCACCTTTACCGATTTCTTCTTAATTGACGGAGATACGCTGCGCATACACAAAGTATTGTCCACTCCGGACGACCCGTCCCGGGCGATCCTCGAAGGGGCTTTCGCCATGGGCCTCGAAGCTCCGCTCGCGGCCGGCGATGTTCAGATCGTGCACGGCAGCACCGTGGCGACCAACGCAACCCTGGAGGGCAAGGGGGCGCGCACCGTGTACATCTGCAATCGGGGTTTCACCGACGTGCTGCGCATTGGCCGCCAGGCGCGATCCCGGCTGTACGATCTGCACCCCCAGCCGCATCCCGATCCGGTTCCAGCCGAATTGACGCTTGGTACGGGTGGTCGGCTCGATCACCTCGGCCGCGTACTCGAACCACTGACCGAGGCGGACCTCGACGAACTACGGCGCGCGGTGGAGGATCTCCGCCCCGAAGCGATCGCGATCAACCTGCTCTATAGCTATCTCGACGACCGGTTTGAACGCCGCATCGAGGCGGCGCTCGAAGACCTCGCGTTTGTCAGCCGTTCCTCCTTCGTGCTGCCCGAGTCCAAAGAATACGAACGCGGGATCGCCACCTGGCTCAACGCCTGGCTGGGGCCGGTAGTGTCTCGGTACCTGGTCAAACTGACTGAGGCTCTGGCGCCATCCAGGGTCGCGGTCATGCAGTCGTCCGGCGGAACCATCAGCGCGTCCCAGGCAAGCCAACGCGCGGTGAATCTGCTGGTTTCCGGGCCGGCCGGCGGCGTCGCGGCCGCCACGCGCATCGGCGCGGACCTGGGTCGGCGTGAATTGCTGAGCTTCGACATGGGCGGGACATCCACGGATGTCGCGCTGCTGCGCGATGGGCCGACCTTGACCGACGAGGGCTCCGTCGGCCCCTATCCCGTCGCCATTCCCATGGCCGATATTCATACCATCGGCGCCGGCGGCGGCTCAATCGCGTTCCTCGACGCGGGCGGTGCGTTGCGGGTTGGACCCGAATCGGCCGGCGCGGACCCGGGCCCGGCTTGCTACGGTCGTGGCGGTGAACAGCCCACCGTGACCGACGCAAACGTCGTGCTGGGACGCCTGCCCGCGAACCTGCTGCTCGCCGGCAGCATGCCGCTTGACGCCCCCGCGGCCCACCGCGCCCTGGATAGCATTGCCCAGCCCCTGGATATGACGGCCGAGGAAGCAGCGCGCGGCGTGTTGCAGATCACCAACGAGCACATGGCCCAGGCGCTGCGGGTCATCTCGCTGGAACGAGGTTACGATCCTCGCGACTTCGCGCTGATCAGCTTCGGCGGAGCGGGCGGGTTACACGTGTGTGCCCTGGCCGATGCACTGGAGATCCCGGACATTATCGTTCCAACGTATGGCGGCGTGTTGTCCGCGCTGGGCCTGCTGATGGCAGCGCCGTCCCGGTTCCTGGTCCGGACGTTGAATCTGCGCATGAACGAGGTCGAGACGCAGGTCGTTGAGAACGCAATCATCGACCTTGCGCAGGGAGGGCTGAGCGAACTGATTGCGGAAGGAGTTGATGCCAACGTCGAGCAGCAGGCCAGCGTGGATCTTCGCTACACCGGTCAGAGTTTCACGATCAACGTTCCGTGGTATTCGATCGACCGCTCGCTGGAAGAATTTCATCGGCAGCACGAACAGCGCTATGGTCACGCGCTGGCGCTGCCGGTCGAACTGGTGAACCTGCGCCTGCAGTTACGGGCGCCAGCGCGGACCATCGCCCTTCCGACCCTGGTTGTCGGTGCGCAAGGTGGCGGAGAGAAATGCGAGATCGTGGATATTGGAGAGGTCGAGGTGCGGCGGCGCGAGGAACTACGCCCCGGCACGACGGTCCCGGGGCCACTGCTGTTGATCGATAGCGTTTCGACCACCCTGGTCGAGCCCGGCTGGAGGGTAACGTTGGAACAAAGGGGTCACGCGCAGTTGACGCGTGGTTGAGGTTGCCGGCAGCGGACCTCGCCTACTTGATCTTGGCTTCGCGATACATGACGTGCTTGCGGATTACCGGATCGTACTTCCTCAGCTCCAGCTTATCCGTCATGGTGCGCTTGTTCTTGTCGGTCGTGTAGTAGTGACCCGTGCCCGCGCTGGACACCAGTTTAATTTTGTCACGCATACCTAGTGTCCTGTCCGATTAAGTCGTTGAAATACTATACTCTCTCACCGCGTTTGCGCATATCCGCCAGCACTTTGTCGATCCCTACCTTATCGATGAGGCGCATGCCCTGCGCGGACACCCGCAACCGCACGAAGCGCTTCTCACCTTCAATCCAAAAACGGTGATAATGCAGGTTCGGCGCAAACCGGCGCCGGGTCCGATTGTTCGCGTGGGACACGTTGTTGCCCGACATCGGTCGCTTGCCGGTGACCTGACACACTTGAGACATGGCAACTGCCCTGAGCGTCAAAAAAAGAGGCGCGTTTATACCAGAGCGCGCCGCTGGCCACAAGCGGCCGGCCGGGTCACGGAGCGCTACAGCAGGCCTCGCTCAGCCAGGGAGGTGATTTCCCCGCCCGCAACGATCATATGATCGAGCACCCGTACGTCAATCTCGGCCAGCAGGTCCTTCAGCCGTTCGGTGAGTCGAATGTCCGGCGCGCTGGGCTCCGCGACGCCGGACGGATGGTTGTGGACCAGGATCACCGCAGCCGCGTTGACCCGAATCGCCTCGCGCAGGAGTTCACGGGGGTGCACGCTGGCACTGTCGATGGTGCCGAAGAACAACTCCGAATAGCGAATCAGCCGGTGCTGGCTGTCGAGCAGCAATACCGCGAATACTTCACGGACCTGCGCCCCGAGCCGCTGGCTGAGGAACCCACGCACGTCGGCACTCTGGGCGAACACGCTGGCCCTTCCCAGCGTCGACGCAAAGCACCGCTGAGCCAGAACCGGCACCGCTTTCAGCGCCGCCACCTTGGCGGGACCCAGTCCGGGCAGGGCCAGCAGTGCCGAAACCGGGGCGGCGATCAGTTCTCGCAACGATCCATGCTGGGCAAGCAACGTGCGACCCAGTTGCACCGCGTCGCGACGGCCATCGCCGCTGCGCAACACGACCGCAAGCAACTCCGCATCCGAGAGCGCATCGCCACCCTGCGCCAGTAGTCGTTCTCGTGGCCGCTCAGCCAACGGCCAATCCGTGATCGTCATGCCATTTCTCGAACCTGGGGTTAGTGATCGCTAGCTTTTCGTAGTCCGTCCGAACATCCGGTGGTATCGTACCTGCTCGAACAGACCATCATCCGACACGTGCTGGCATGACGATTCAGGGAAAAAAGATCGTACTGGGTATTACCGGCGGCATCGCGGCGTATAAAACACCTGAGCTTGTGCGCCAACTGACCGCCGCGGGCGCAGAAGTTTCAGTCGTCATGTCGCGGTCCGCCCACCGATTCGTCACCGCAACGAGCCTGCAGGCGGTCAGCGGCCGTGCGGTTCGCGATGACCTCTGGGACAGTTCCGCGGAAGCGGCCATGGGGCACATCGAGCTGGCACGCTCGGCAGACTGCATTCTGATCGCGCCGGCGACGGCGCACAGCTGTGCAAAGCTGGCCCAGGGCGAAGCGGACGACCTGTTGAGCACGCTGTGTCTGGCGGCGCCGTGTCCGATCGCTATCGCGCCCGCAATGAACCAGCAGATGTGGCAGCACCCCGCGGTGCAGCGCAACATCGAGCAACTTCGCAGCGACGGAGTGTTGATCTGGGGACCCGATTCAGGCGACCTGGCGTGCGGAGATGTCGGGCCCGGCAGAATGGCGGAACCGACGGAACTGGTGGCGGAGATAGAGGCATTGTTCGGCCCACAGCGTCTCAAAGGCGCTCGGGTTCTGATCACCGCGGGTCCCACCCGCGAACCGTTGGACCCGGTCCGATTCATCAGTAATCAGAGCTCCGGCAAACAGGGCTTTGCTCTCGCGGAGGCGGCGCTGGGGGCCGGCGCCGAGGTCACCCTGGTATCCGGCCCCGTCGAGATCGCCACGCCCCGGGGTGCGACCCGGATCGACGTAACCACCGCCCGCGAAATGCACGACTCGGTAATGGCGACGGTGGGTGACCATGACATTTTTATTGGCGTCGCTGCAGTGGCCGACTTCCGGCCCGACGCGGTCCGCGCCGAGAAGATCAAGAAGGCCAGCGGCCATCATGCCATGAGCCTGGAGCTGGTCGAGAATCCGGACATCATCGCCGCCGTCGCAGCGCGCCCCGACCGGCCCCTGGCCATCGGCTTCGCCGCGGAGACCGAACACATCCTGGAACACGCCCGGGAGAAACTCGCTCGTAAGGGGCTGGATCTGATCGTGGTCAACGATGTGTCGGACCGAAGGATCGGCTTCGACAGCGACGACAACGAGGTGACCCTGGTCACCGTCGACGTGGAACATACCGTACCGCTGGCGAGCAAGCGCGTGGTGTCCCGCGCGATCATCGAGCGGATCGCAGATTTGTACGAGCAGACCACGTCCCCTCGATCACGACAAGGTCGCAGCGCAAGGAAGCTTTGAACGTGGCCCAGAACACCCAGGCGAAAGAACCCTCCAAGGGGGCGGCGGCCGGCGCAACGATCGCCGGCACGGGTCTCTGGCGTTACCCGCTGATCGCGCTGGCGGTCAGCCTCCTTGGGGTGGTGCTCGCGGCGGGGTTGATCTACCTGCAGCTTCTGGGTCCGGCAAATACGATCCATGCGGAACGCCTGCACCAGAGTCATGCGCAGATGTTCGCGACCTACTTCGACGCCCGCCTGTTGGCCCTGCGAACCGCCATTGACCGGGTTGCGACCGCGCCCCAGACAGTGGCTGTCCTGCAGACCTTCGATGCGCAACGGATCAAGGAGCACGGCGAGCGCTTGACCCTCGATTTTGCCGACGCCGAACGCATTGAATTGGTGCCGCTCGGCGAGGCGAAGGTGGATCTGACGGGTGCAACGCCAATCAGCTTCGCCGCGCTGGATGTGATCAGGCGCGCCGAGACCTCGCCATACGTGGGTCCTGAGGCGTACCTCATGGATCGGCGTGCTGTGTTTTACGTTGCCCAGCCCGTGATGGGAGAACGCGGTGTGGTCGGCGTACTGTTCGCCGCCATATCCATGGACTACTTCTACCATCCGTTGCGGGCGTTCGATGCCTCGTTGGGGACCGTTTCGATCGAGCAACGTTTCGAGAGCACCGAGCCGCGGATAGTGCTCAGCTACGGTGAAACCGTCCTCGGCGTCAAGGCCATCAAGCTCAACATCAACACCCCTCGCTGGTCGCTGAACTTCCTACCTAATCCCGCCGTCGCCAGCCCGCTGGTCCGTGCCTCCGAGCTCGCGGCGCCATTCGGCCTGCTGATCGCCATGCTGTTGGGCGCCACTTATCTGACGAGCATGCGCATGTTCGGCGCGATCGCCGCCGACGCCAACACCCTGCTCGACTACGTGACACGCCTGATGCGAGGTCGCGGCGGCAACATCGACGACTATCGCCTGGGACTGTTTCGGCGCATTGCCGTGCAAGCCAAAAAGTACGCCAAGTCGCCGCCCAATCGCGCCGCCGAAAAACCGGCGCGCGTGCGACTTACGGCCAAGCAGAAAGCGGAAGCACGCGCCAAAGCCTCGGCCGACGCTGAGCTGGACGACGGTGATTCCGTGCGCGCCGAGGCGCCGGACGTCGAAGACGGCGAATTCCTCGATGATGCCAAGTCGAACGTTGACGACGACAACTTCGGCATCGAGGTCTCCGAGGAGGTCTCGCCGATCGATATGGGCCTGCATCTGGACCCGCACGTCTTTCGGGCCTACGACATTCGCGGCATCGTAGATGAAAATCTGACCGAAGACCTGGTGTACTGGATCGGCCGCGCCTTCGGTGCGGAGGCTAAAGGGGAAGATCAAAACAAGGTCACGATCGCCGGGGACGGACGGCTCTCGACCGCGTCCTTGAAAGCATCGCTGGCACGCGGTCTCACTGAGAGTGGCGTCGATGTCATCGACATCGGCATTGTGCCCACGCCGCTGCTGTACTTCGCCAACTTCGTCCTGAACACCGCTACCGGCATTATGGTCACCGGTTCGCACAACCCACCCGAATACAACGGCCTGAAAATGGTTCTCGCCGGCGAAACCCTTGCCGAGGATCGAATTCAGCGCCTGCGCAAGCGCATCGAAGACAACGACTTCACCCAGGGTGAAGGCGAAATCGACGAAGCCGACATCATCCACAGTTATCTCGACCGCGTGGTCGAGGACGTCGTCGTAGCCCAGCCGCTGAAAGTCGTCGTGGACTGCGGCAACGGCGTCGCTGGCCTCGTTGCGCCCCTCCTGATCACAGAGCTGGGCTGCGAGGTCGTGCCTTTGTACTGCGAGGTCGACGGCACCTTTCCCAACCACCATCCCGATCCGGCGGATCCCGCGAACCTCGAAGATTTGATCACCGTCGTCAAGGACGAAGGAGCGGACCTGGGACTCGCCTTCGATGGCGACGGCGACCGCATCGGAGTCGTCACGGCAAGCGGCGAGATTATCTGGCCGGACAAGTTGATGATGCTTTTTGCTCGCGACATCGTCGGCCGCAATCCCGGCGCCGACATCATTTTCGACGTCAAGTGTTCGCGCCATCTGAACAGCGTCATCAGCGAGTTCGGTGGGCGCCCGATCATGTGGAAGACCGGGCACTCGCACATCAAGGCCAAGCTCAAGGAAACCGGCGCGCTGCTGGCCGGTGAGTTCAGCGGCCACATCTACTTCGGCGAACGCTGGTACGGATTTGACGATGCGCTTTACAGCGCCGCCCGATTGCTGGAAATCATTGGTGGAGAGGAAAAGAGCGCGGAGGAGTTGTTCGCCGAGTTCCCGATCACGTTCGCGACACCCGAGATCAAGATCGAAACCACTGATGATGCGAAGTTTGACATCGTCGAGCAGTTCGGCGCCGTCACGGAATTCGGCGAGGGCACCGTCACCCGCATCGACGGAGTCAGAGTCGACTTTCCGGACGGCTGGGGACTGGTGCGCGCTTCGAACACGAGCCCGGTCCTGACCCTGCGCTTCGAAGCCGACGGCCAGGAGGCGCTGAAGCGCATCCAGCAACGGTTCAAGGATGGATTGGAAACCATCAGTGCTGACCTCGAGGTTCCTTTTTGAGAGACCTCCGCGTGCCGCTCACTGAACAACAAGCCTCACGAATTACCGGCGTTCTGATCGAGGCGCTGCCGTACATTCGAACGTTCCACGGCTCGACCATCGTCGTGAAGTTCGGGGGCAACGCGATGGTCGACGACGACCTGAAGCAATCCTTCGCCGGGGACATCGTGCTGATGAAGCTGGTCGGCATGAACCCCATTGTGGTTCACGGCGGCGGTCCACAGATTGGTGAACTGCTCGAGCGGCTGAGCATTCCGACTGAATTCGTCGACGGCATGCGAGTTACCGACGCCGCCACCATGGATGTGGTCCAGATGGTACTCGGGGGCCTCGTCAACCAGGAAATCGTGTCGTTGATCAACGCCCACGGCGGGCGGGCCGTCGGCGTAACCGGCAAGGACGGCAAGCTGATCGAAGCCACCCAGCTGAAAATCCAACGCGAATCGCCGGAGCACACAGCGCCGGAGATCATCGACATCGGCCACGTCGGCGAGGTCCAGACGATCAATCGCGAGATCATCGATACGCTCATCGCGCGGGACTTCATCCCGGTGATCGCGCCCATAGGCGCGGGGCCCAACGGTGAATCGTTCAATATCAACGCCGACATCGTGGCGGGCAAACTGGCGCAAAGTCTTGCCGCCGAGAAACTGATGCTGCTGACCAACACGCCCGGGGTGGTCGACCCGGATGGCACGACACTGACCGGGCTCAGCGCCGGGGAAATCCAACAACTGATCAGCGACGGGACCATCCATGGCGGGATGCTGCCCAAAATCACCTGTGCAGTTGAGGCGGTCCGGGGCGGCGTTCACAGCGCTCACATCATCGACGGCCGGATCAGCCATGCCTTGCTGCTGGAAGTGTTTACCGACAGCGGCGTCGGCACCATGATCCACTCCGATTCGCAGCGATGACGATTCCCAGTCATGGCTAAGGGCGACCGCCGCCAGCAGATACTCGAGGCGCTTGCAACGATGCTGGAAGCCAATCCAGGCAACCGTATCACCACCGCCGCGCTGGCAGGCCAGTTGGGGGTATCCGAGGCGGCGTTGTATCGGCACTTTCCCAGCAAGGCCAAGATGATCGAGGGGCTGGTCGAGTTCATGGAGCTGAGCATCTTCACGCGGGTTTCGCGAATACTCGCCGAGGACGCGTCATCACTGAAGCGCTGCCGCGACTTGCTCTGGCTCTTGCTGTCCTTTGCGGAGCGCAATCCCGGCTTCGCCCGACTGCTGTCCGGCGATATTCTGCAGGGCGAGGATGACCGTCTGCGGGGCCGCATGCGGCAGTTTTTCGACCGCCTGGAAACCCAGCTACGACAGATTCTTCGCGAAGGCGTGGCGCGTCAGGAGATTCCCCCAAACGTTCCCTTGAGCGCCGCCGCAAACCTGCTGCTGGCCGCCGCCGAAGGGCGCGTCCATCAGTTCGTGCGCAGCGAATTCAAGTCCAAGCCAACGCTCGACTGGAACGACCAGTGGCCGTTGCTTGCAGCTGGGATATTCTCCGATTAGGGAGCCCTGGGGAGCCCCTGACCAAGCGGCTCCTAGGTGGCCGCAATCGGCCGGGCCAATCCATACAGTTCGTAGACCCGGTTCAGGTCGCGGTCGAAATCCGCCAGGATCTGGTCGCGTTCCTTGCGGCGCGTATCTATTTCGCGCCGCGTCTCGACCATCTGATGCTGGACGGTCTCGAGGTTCGTGAGGATTTCCCTGGAGATAGGTAGCAGACCCCGCTCCTTTTCGGCCGCCTGAGTCTGGTAGAGACGTTGTTTGTTGCGCAGCTGCTGTACGTCACCCAGCAGCGTATTGATCACCTCGTCGATCGAGGCGAGCTTGCGGTCCCGGGCCAACTCTACCTCCTCTGGTGTCGCATACAGTTGCATCAACTCGTTGTCGTGTTGCAGCGCCAACTGACGTTCGGCCTTTATCTCGGCCTCCCGTGCGAGTTCCCGATCCCGAACGACGATCTCTTCCGGGGACAGCTGCCGGGGCACGACCCGCAAGACACGGCCGTGGTCGTTGACCACCTCGTATCCTCCGTCGGCATACTCGGGCGGCACATGGTGGGACATGACCAGGACACCGTCATCGCCCTGGTAGCGATACCATTCGCCGGCGTGCGCCGCTGGAGCACCCAAAAGAAGCGCAGCCAACATTGCGAAACCAGCGTTCATCAATCTGATCGAAAGTCTTGCCATCACGACACCACGCAGTGTTGCTGCTGGTACGACCGTATTTCGACGAGAGCATCTGCGTAGGCCGGAATCAAGTCAAGGTACGAGATCACGTCCTGCAAGGTTACGATGCTGTGCACCGGCGCTGCCAACACCTCGGACACCTTGTGCACGGCCGAAGTCCCATCTTGCATACGTTCCTGGCGATCCAACGCGATGAGCACTCCACTCAACCGGGCCCCCGTTCCGCGCACCAGGGCAGCCGCCTCCGACACCGCCGTACCCGCCGTCATGACATCGTCGACGATCAATACATCGCCCGCCAGCGGCGCGCCGACCAGGACGCCCCCTTCCCCGTGATGCTTCGCCTCCTTTCGGTTGAACGTGACGCCCACCTCGACGCCGTGGTCCCGATACAAGGCAAGCGCCGCCGCGACCGCTAACGGGATGCCTTTGTACGCCGGCCCGAAGATCACATCGGGAACCATCCCCGTTTCGACCATCTCCGTCGCGTAGGCACGACCCAGTGCATCCAGCCCGGGACCATCGTCGATCGCTCCAAGATTGAAGAAATACGGGCTCTTTCGGCCCGATTTCAGCGTGAAGTCCCCGAAGGCCAGAACCGCACGATCAATCATCAGTCCTACGAAGGTCGCCTGGCGCGTCAAATCGAGACCTCAAGGGCCGCACGCTGGATCTGGAACAACGCAGCCGACCCACGTCGCGCATACTCCAGCATCTGATCGAGCTCCAACCCATCGAATGGCGCGCCTTCCGCGGTGCCCTGAACCTCGATGAACCCCCCCGACTCGATCATGACGACGTTCATATCCGTGTCCGCCCGGGAGTCTTCCGCATAGTCGAGGTCGAGCACCGCGCGGCCTTTGACCATCCCAACCGACACCGAAGCAACCATGTGTTTCAGCACCTTGTCCGGTTCGACGCCTTTGTCTGCAAGCCCGGCCACAGCGTCCGCGAGCGCGACGCAGCCCCCGGTTATAGACGCCGTTCGCGTGCCGCCATCTGCCTGGATAACGTCGCAATCGATCCGCACGGTTCGTTCCCCAAGGGCCTTGAAATCGATCGCAGCGCGCAGCGATCTGCCGATGAGTCGCTGGATCTCGATACTGCGGCCACTCTGCTTGCCACGCGCCGCTTCCCGATCCGCACGGCTGTGGGTCGCACCGGGCAGCATCCCGTACTCCGCTGTTACCCAACCGCGCCCGCCGCCGCGCATGAACGGCGGCACCTTTTCTTCGACGCACGCCGTGCAGATGACCTTGGTGTCGCCGAACGCCACCAGCACGGAACCCGCCGCGTGGTTCGTGAATCCACGGGTGATCGTGACTTCCCGTAGCTCGTCGGGCGCTCTTCCGCTGGGTCTGTTCGTGTTCATCTCGGCTCCGGGATCGTTGTGCGCATCGACGGATTATACGTGGCTGCAAGGCCCCGGTAGAATGTCGTGGCCGGTAACGGGGCCAGAAAACACATGATTTTCAGCATGACCGCTTTCGCACGCGTCGACCTGGCCACAGAGTGGGGCGCGTTGCAATGGGAGCTGCGGTCCGTGAATCACCGCCACCTTGAAACCCAGTTCCGGCTCCCGGAGCAGTTCCGTGACCTGGAGTTTCCGTTGCGCGATACGCTGCGCAAGCAGCTGCGCCGCGGCAAGATCGACTGTCGGCTCGCAATTTCCAGCGAAGAAACGACGCACATGGAGATCAACCGGCCGCTGTTGCTGCAGCTGCTGGCGACCATCGAGCAGTTACGCCGGGATGCACCGGAGACGAGCCATCCGAACCCACTGGATCTGTTGCGCTGGCCCGGGGTGCTGACCGAGAACCGGGCCGACCCGGACGCCCTGCGTACAATCGCGATCCGGGCCTTCGACGATGCAGTTGCTGAACTGCTCGCGCATCGCGCCCGGGAAGGTGCCCATCTGGCGGACCTGATCAGCGAGCGGCTGCGCGATATCGACCGCATCGTCAGCGAGCTTCAGGGTATTACCCGACGCGTCAGCCCCGAGTTGCGCGAGCGGCTAAAGGCGAGGCTTGCCCAGCTGCAGACGACGGTTGACGCCGACCGTCTGGAGCAGGAAGTGGCGCTGCTAGCGCAGCGCGCAGACGTCGCCGAGGAACTCGACCGCCTCGCCGTTCACGTCAAGGAGGCCCACCGCAATCTCGCGGAACAAGGTCCCCATGGACGACGTCTGGATTTCCTGATGCAGGAATTCAACCGGGAAGCCAACACCCTTGCCTCCAAAGCCGCCCAGCTGGACGCAACCCAGCGCGCGATCGATCTCAAGGTGATCATCGAGCAAATCCGCGAGCAGGTGCAGAACGTCGAATGAATCGGCTACCCTGTTCGAACGTTTCGGCGAGTTTGCGCTGGTAGATCGAGTCAATAAAAGTCGATTGACGATTCTGGGCATCGTGATTGTTGTCTGGGCGGTGACGGATTGGTGGACCCTCGAGGTCGGCATCATCAAACCCATCATCCTGGGGGCGGGTAGCCTGCACGTGCAGACCACGCCCGAAGGTGCGGAAGTGTTGCTCGACGGCGTCGCCCGAGGCCGGTCTCCGCTTCGGATCGACGCACTCCTTACCGGCAACTACATGCTGCAGGCACGACACCGTTTCCATCCGCCCTACGTTCGTGAGATTGCCATCGCACGGGGAGACCACTTGGAAATGGTCGTCGACCTCGTGCCAGCTTTCGGAGTTCTGCTGCTGGCAACCAATCCGGCGGGAGCGAGGACAACCGTCGATGGCGAACCGCTCGACCAGGTCACACCATTGACGATCGACCCCATTACGGCTGGAGAGCACGACGTGAAACTGGAGATCTTCGGCCGCGCAACGATCAACCAATCCGTTGATGTGCTGCCTGACGATAGGACCGAACTGGTCGTGGAACTCAACCTTCTCGACCGCGCTGAACTCACCGTGCGGACTAACCCCGCCCACGCCAACGTCCGGCTTTTCGATGTACCGGCCGACTACGCACCGAAAGTCATCCTTCCGGTGGGCGACTATCGCATCGAAGTTTCTGCGACCGGGTATCGTCCCAACACGCAGATGCATCGTCTGCGCACGGGCGTCAACGTCATCGACGTGACACTTCAACGGGCCTTCGGTGCGTTGACCGTTCGCGTATTGCCGTCAGACGCGCAAGTGACGGTTCGCGTCGGCGACGACCTCGCTGCCATACCGTACCATCCTGGAGTGAAGGTGCCGACCGGGGCCGTCGAGGTGCGCGCCCAGAAAGTGGGCTTCCGAACCCAGCTTATGCAGTTTCGACTGGATGACACGGGCAAGACCCTCGATGTGCGCCTGGAACGCCACACCGTCGTGGGAGGCGAGACGATTCAGGACGCGCTTCGCGGCGGTGGCGTCGGCCCGCGTCTCATCGTCGTACCAGCCGGTGGCGTGGACATTGGCGAACGAGACGGCACGGGCATTACGGCGCTGCAAAAGCGTTCCATCATGATCAGTGATCCTTTCGCGATTTCCGTCACCGAGATCACCTTGGGCCAATTCCGTCGCTACACGGAAAGCGTCGACCTCGGTCTGCCCTCGGTGAGGGGCATGGACACGGATGCGCACCCGATCGCGAACGTGAGCTGGCGCCGGGCTGTCGCCTATACGCAGTGGCTGACCCGCGAGACCGGCAAGCTGTATCGCCTGCCAATTGAGCACGAGTGGGCATACGTGGCCATCCGCGGCGCGACGACGGGTGACCCCTGTCAGCGAGGCAACATCGCTGATCAGGTGTTTCACAAGGTGTTCAGGCGGTGGCGGTTTTCCAGGTGCGATGACGGCCATGTTCGCAGCGCCCCCGTGGGAGGCTACCGGGCGAACTATTTTGGTGTGCGTGACATGCTTGGCAACGTTGCCGAGTGGGTGAGCGACTGTGGCTACGTTGACTGCACGAGCCATGTCGTGCGCGGTAGCGCATGGGACTCGAGCGAGCACGAACTACGCATGACATTCCGGGAAAGCTACAGCAGTCCGGGAGATACGCGGGGAATCAGAGTCGTGCGAGAATTGTAACGGTCCGTGCGGGGGTTCAGCAGCCACCAACGACGAGGGCGCCCTCGAGTGCGCTTGGCACGAATTTGACGATAACCAGAATGATCTATTATTCAGCCGGCCCCGATGGGCCCCCGGACGGGCATCCCGGGATCTCCGGCGCCAACGATATCCGCGTTCTACGCGGATGTCTCGCCCGCGTGGCCGTTCAGGTGCAGGGCGTCGAGTGAGTACCACCGGCGTCCTCCTGATGATCGCGGCACCTTCCGGCGCCGGCAAGACCAGCTTGGTGAACGCGCTGGTGGCGCGCCAACCCAACGTTCATGTTTCTGTTTCCTACACCACGCGACCCCAGCGCAATGGGGAGATAGACGGCAGGAACTACCACTTCGTCAGCCCTGAGCAGTTCCTCGAGATGGGCGCGGCGAATTCGTTCCTCGAGCACGCGTGGGTGTTCGGACACAACTACGGAACGTCCCGGAATGACGTCATCAGGGAACTCGACGCCGGTCACGACGTCGTCCTCGAAATCGATTGGCAGGGCGCCCGCCAGATCCGTATGGAATTTCCCGACGCGCTGAGCGTGTTCATCCTGCCGCCGTCGCGCGTCACGTTGCTGGAGCGGCTGCGCGACCGCGGCCTGGACGACGAGGCGGTCATCCGGCGCCGCACCGTGGCGTCCGTGAACGAGATGTCGCACTTCGCCGAGTTCGACTATGTGCTGGTCAACGACGATTTCGACACCGCTGCCGCAGAGCTGGAGGCCATTCTGGTGGCACATCGCCAGGGTCTCGAAGCCCCCCACCCGGATCACGGATCGCTCATCGCTGAACTATTGTCATACGACGGTGCAATCGAGTAAACTCGCGCGCCGGTTTACCTAGGACCTTCCTCATGGCTCGCATCACCGTTGAAGATTGCCTCGACTACGTCGATAATCGCTTCCAGCTCGTCATGCTGGCAACGCGCCGTGCGCGCCAGATTAGCAGCGGGCGCGTGGATCCGTTGGTCGACCCCGAGAACGACAAGGCGACAGTGATCGCCTTGCGCGAAATCGCCGAGGGGCTGATCAACGACGAAATGCTTGACGTCCAAGATGCGGCGTCGGAGGATGAAGGGTTGGATATCCCCTTCGGCCTCGCTGATGAAGGAAGCACGCGCGAGTTTTGAATCCTACGCAACTTCGCGTCTAGCGGAAGAGGCTTCCTGCGACCGGGTCGCCGCTCCCGTTACGATAGATTCTCTCGTCGAGACCCTCGAAGTCTATCTCGACGAAAAGCAGATCGGCCGAGTGCGCGCCGCCTACGATTACGCAGCGCGAGCCCACGAGGGCCAGTTCCGCCGTACCGGCCATTCATACATCACCCACCCGTTGGCCGTTGCCAACATCCTCGCCGGGATGCGCATGGACCATCAATCGCTGATGGCCGCGCTGCTTCACGACGTCATCGAAGATGCGGAAGTCGGCAAAAAGACCCTGCGCCGAAAGTTCGGCGCCGAGGTCGCGGAGATTGTCGACGGCGTCAGCAAGCTGACAACTATTTTCAACAGTCGCGCCGAAGCGCAGGCCGAGAACTTTCAGAAGATGGCCATCGCCATGGCCAAAGATCTGCGCGTTATCCTCGTCAAACTGGCCGACCGGCTGCATAACATGCGCACCATCGGCGTGATGCCAATCGACAAACGCCGCCGCATTGCACGCGAAACGCTCGAGTTCTACGCGCCGATCGCGAACCGGCTGGGCATTCACACGATCAAGGTGGAGATTGAGGACCTCGGGTTCAAGGCCCTGTATCCGTTGCGTGCCGACCGAATCGGGCGCGCGGTCGCCAACGCGAGGGGTAACCGAAAAGCGCTGATGGAAGAGATCGATCAATCGATTGCGACGGCGCTGCGTCGCGAAGGTATCGACGCGCAAGTGGTGGGCCGCGAAAAACATCTCTACTCCATCTATCAAAAGATGAAGACCCAACGGAAACCGTTCAACGAGATCATGGACGTGTTCGGTTTTCGGATTGTCACCGACCGGGTCGACGCGTGCTACCGCGTGCTGGGCGTGGTTCACAATCTCTACAAGCCGGTGGCCGGCAGGTTCAAGGACTACATTGCCATCCCCAAGGCCAATGGCTATCAGTCATTGCACACCACCCTGTTCGGCATGCATGGCGTACCCATCGAGGTTCAGATTCGCACCCGGCAGATGAATGCCACAGCCGACAACGGAATCGCCGGCCACTGGTTGTACAAATCGGATGACTCCACCTATGCGGGGCCTCAAGCGCGCGCGCGACAGTGGGTCAGCGATCTGCTCGACCTGCAACAGCGCGCCGGAAGCTCGTTGGAATTCATCGAAAGCTTGAAAATCGACCTGTTTCCCGACGAGGTGTACGTGTTTTCGCCGCGAGGTGAAATCTACGAGTTGCCACGCGGCGCTTGCGCGGTCGACTTCGCTTACGCCGTCCACACAGATGTCGGGAATACCTGTGTCGCCTGCCGGATCGACCGCGACCTCGCGCCACTCAGTTCGCAACTGCAAAGTGGCCAGACCGTGGAAATCATCACCTCCAAGGAGGCCCGACCCAATCCGGACTGGTTGAGTTTCGCGGTGTCCAGCAAAGCGCGAACCGCTGTGCGTCACGCATTGAAATCTCAGAAGCGATCTCAGTCCATTGCGCTCGGCCGGCGCCTGCTGAATCGTTCGCTGGGCAACGCGAATACGAGCGTTAAAGATCTCGACTTCAGACGCCTCCGGAAAGTGTTCAAAGAGTTCGGCGTGAGACGGCTCAACGATCTGCTCGAGGAGATCGGCATGGGCAACTACATGGCCTACGTGGTCGCACAACGGCTGCTCGCCGAGGGCAACCCCGACTATGACGCCGTGTCGGTCGAACGAGGCGGCCCGGTGGCCATCCGCGGCAGCGAGGGCCTGGTGATCAGCTACGGCAAATGCTGCTACCCGGTTCCCGGAGATCCGGTCGTCGGACACATGTCGTCCGGCAAAGGGTTCGTGGTGCACATCGAGACCTGCAACAACATGACCGAAATTCGGCGTCGCACTCCCAACGAGATCATTCCGGCGCGCTGGTCGGAGAGCATGCAGGGCGAGTATGTCGCGGCCTTGCGACTGGAGGTTGAACGCCAGCAGGGGGTCATCGCCGAGCTCGCCTCAACCGTGAATCAGGAAGATGCCGGCATCGAACACATCAAGGTCGATGAGCGCACTTCACGCCTGTCGAGTGTGTTGATCGAATTGTTGGTGCGCGATCGGACCCACCTGGCGCGGGTCATGCGGCGCCTGCGGGTTCTGCCAAACACCCACAACATCAGCCGAATTATCAAGTGACCGATCATGCCCGCGCGAACGATCATATCGACTGACGCCGCGCCTGCAGCAATTGGTACGTACTCCCAAGCCGTTCGGGTGGGCGAGACCGTTTACCTGTCAGGCCAGATAGCCCTGGTCCCAGACAGCATGGAACTCGTCTCAGCGGCGATCGACGCTCAGATAGATCAGGTAATCACGAACCTGCGTGCGGTCGCCGAAGCGGCGGACGGCAGTCTCGACGATTTTGTCCGCGTGACCGTTTTTCTGACGGATCTGGGGGACTTTGCAGCCGTCAACGAATCCATGGCCCGACACTTCACCGAACCGTTCCCGGCACGAGCTGCCGTAGGCGTCAGCGCATTGCCGCGCGGGGCCCTGGTGGAAATGGATGCCGTGATGGTAGTGGCCCCGTCCTGACGCGTGGCCAAATCTCCAAAGATCGATGACAGCGTTACGTCGCTGCGCGGGGTCGGACCAGCTCTCAGCGCCAGGTTGGCGACGCTCAACGTGCACAGCGTTCACGATCTGTTGCTGCACCTCCCGTCCCGCTATCAGGACCGAACTCGGATTGTCCCCCTGGCGCAAGCCGTACCCGGCCAGGAGTGCCTGGTAACCGGCGAGGTAATTGATTCAAAGATTGCCTACGGCCGGCGCCGCAGCTGGCTCATCACCCTGGCCGATGGCTCGGGTTTCCTGACGCTCCGCTTTTTCCATTTCAGCAAACGCCAACAAGCCGGCCTGAAGGCAGGTATGTTCCTGCGCTGCTTCGGGCAGGTCCGCATGGGGCCCAAAGGACCGGAGCTGGTGCATCCGGAGTATCGAGCATTCACGGCTCAGCCAGACCCTCCCGAACCGGTGTTGACACCGATCTACCCCACCACGGAAGGCCTCGGACAGGCCCGCATCACAAATCTCATGGAACAGGCGCTTGGGTGTCTCGCAGACTGGCGCCCTCCTGATTTGAGAGGTATGAGCGACCTGAGCGATCTCCTGGACCATACCGCCTTCCCAAATCTCGCCGATGCACTGCGTTATCTGCACCGTCCTCCGGTCGAGGCATCCGCCGCCAGCCTCGCCGAAGCTCGGGAACGCGCGGCATTGGACGAGCTGCTCGCCAGCATATTGGTCATGAAACGCCGCCAGCGCGCGCGTGCCACCGAACAGACCCGACCGTTACCCCGCAACCAGCAACTCGGCCGACAGCTTCGTGATCGACTGGGATTCCAGTTGACCGGCGCCCAGCGACGCGTCATTACCGACGTACTGGTCGACCTCGAAAAACCCCGGCCGATGTTACGACTGATCCAAGGCGACGTCGGCTCGGGCAAGACCGTGGTGGCAGCATTCGCCGCCGTTCGCGCCGCAGAGCACGACTGCCAGACCGCCGTGATGGCACCTACCGAACTGCTCGCAGAGCAGCACTATCTGAACTTTTCGGAGTGGCTGACGCCTTTGGGAATCAACGTGGCGCTGCACACCGGCGGGGCGTCGCAAAGGGACCGTCGCGAACGAAGCAATCGCCTCGCGGCCGGTGACACCTTGGTGGCCGTGGGCACCCATGCCCTGTTTCAGCGCACCGAGCGCTTTGCCAACCTGGCGTTGACGGTGATCGACGAACAACATCGATTCGGCGTGCACCAGCGCATGACCTTGAAAGACAAGGGACGCTCACCGCATCAGTTGATCATGACAGCCACCCCGATTCCGCGAACCTTGACCATGGCCCTGTACGCTGACATGGATGTCTCCATCATCGACGAACTACCTCCCGGCCGTCAGCCGGTCACGACGACCGTGGTCGCCGATACACGTCGTGACGAGGTCATCGCGCGCGTGGCACGAGCGTGCGGGCAGGGGCAACAGGCGTACTGGGTCTGCACCTTGATCGAAGCTTCCGAGGCACTCGACTATCGCGACGTCCAGACGACCCACGCCGAACTCTGCGAACGCCTGGCACCACAGCGGGTTGCGCTGCTGCACGGGCAGATGCCCAGTGCCGAGAAGACTCAGATCATGGCTGAGTTCAAAGCGGCTTCCATCGATGTATTGGTGGCCACCACGGTGATCGAGGTCGGCGTGGACGTTCCAAACGCATCGCTGATGGTGATCGAAAACCCTGAACGCCTTGGCCTCGCCCAGCTACACCAATTGCGCGGCCGCATCGGACGCGGCAGCATCGAAAGCCATTGTGTACTGCTTTACCATGCGCCCCTCAGCGAATCGGCGAAGGCGCGGTTGAACGTCATGCGCGCCAGCAACGACGGCTTCGCCATTGCCGAGAAAGATCTGGAGCTACGCGGTCCCGGCGAGATTCTCGGTACGCGCCAGACGGGAGAAGTGCGCTACCGGGTACTCGATTTCACCGCACACGCCCACCTGATCGGCAAAGCGTCCGAGATGGCCGGCGTCCTTGTCGACGACACCGAGCGCAGTGATGCATTGATTGCTACCTGGTCGCCCGCCGAAGGCGATTACAGCAACGTCTGAGTTTCGAGCAGGACACTAGCCCTTTTGAACTACCTGCCCGGCTTCAGGGTCGAGGAACACCCGATCGTCGAACCGGCCTTCCGAGCGCGCAATGATCGCGGCCACCGTCGCATCCCCGGTAACGTTCACCGCCGTGCGCATCATGTCCAGCAGGCGGTCGACCCCTATGATCAGCATGATTCCTTCGACGGGCAGCCCGACCTGAGTCAGCACCATGGCCAACATGACCAGCCCGACACCGGGCACCGCGGCGGTACCGATCGACGCCATGGTCGCGGTCAACACGATCATCAGATAGTCGGTCATCACCAGATCGACGTTGTAGAACTGAGCGATAAAGACCGTCGCAACGCCCTGCATGATGGCGGTGCCGTCCATGTTGACCGTCGCGCCCAGGGGGATCACGAATGATGCGACCTCGTTGTTGACCCCGATCCGGTGCTCGACCGTACGCAGCGTCACCGGCAGCGTTGCGCCGCTGGACGCCGTGCTGAACGCCACCAGCATCGGTTCACGCATCTTCGTAAAGAACCGTATCGGGCTCAACCGGGCGAGTGTCGACAGCAGTGTCGGGTAGACCAGGCCAAGGTGCAGCGCGAGGCCGAGCACTACCGTCAGGAAGTAGGCGCCGAGTTTTAAAATATCCTGCCAGCCGATCTCGGAGAACAGTGTGGTCATGAGACAGAACACGCCGTACGGCGCCAACTGAATAAGCATGGTGATCAATTTCATCAGCACGCCGTTCAGGTCTTCGAAGAAACTCTTTACCCGAGCACCCGGCTCGCCACTCCGCGCGATCGCAATGCCCAGAATGATGGCGAATACGATGATCTGCAGCATATTCCCTTCGGCCATCGCCGCCACCGGATTGGTGGGCACGAGGTCGACAATGACCTGGGTGAGATCCGGCGCAGGCGCCGCATCGAAGCTCATCGGGGCCACATCCGAAGCGCGCTCGCCCGGCGCGATGATCAGCGCAAGGGCCAGGGCCATGCTGATCGCAATCGCAGTGGTCAGCAGATACAGGGCAAGCGTCTTACCGCCGAGCCGGCCGAGGCTGGTGCCATCGGAGAGTGAGCTGGCACCGCACAGCAGCGACACGAAAACCAGCGGTACCACCATGACTTTCAGCGAAGCGATGAACAACGTCCCGCCCACACTCATGACGCCATTGAGAACGAAATCAACCGCCCAGTGTGAGGGGTCGAATGCAGCAACCTTGAACAGGACGCCGAGCAGGACACCGCCGCCCATACCGAGCAGAATTCGGCTGGTGAGATTCATGCTGACGCGCGCTTCTCAGCCAACCTCGATCATTTCGAAATCTTCCTTACTGACCCCGCACTCCGGACACACGAAGTCTTCCGGGACATCGCTCCAGGCGGTTCCTGGCGCAATGTCTTCTTCTTCGTAGCCTTCGGCTTCATCGTAGATCCAGCCGCAGACGATACACTGCCACTTGCGCATTCCGAGGTCATCTCCTGATCGGTCGGTTCGGATGAGGCGCGCTAAAGTACTTGCGTCATTCCAAAAAAGCAACTCGCGCGGGCATCTTCAAACCGCTCCCGGCGCGTCGCCTGAGGCAGCCGTGATCACCAGTTGGGGTTAAACTGAACAACGATTCGCCAGGAGTCCCAAGCTGCCCACCATGCCTACCTTCGTTTCGGATTACGCACAGCTGATGCGCTTCGACCGGCCGGTTGGAACCCTGCTGCTGCTGTGGCCGACCCTGGCCGCTTTGTGGCTGGCGGCAAACGGCACGCCGAGCATCGATCTCATTATCATATTCACGATCGGCACCGTGGTCATGCGGGCGGCGGGCTGCGTCATCAACGACTACGCAGACCGCAACATCGACTTGCATGTCGAACGCACCCGGGACCGGCCGCTGGCCGCGCATCGCGTGTCCGAAACCGAAGCACTGCTGCTGTTAGCGGTGCTGTTGGCAATCGCAGCATTGCTGATCGTATTTCTCAATCCGCTGACCCGGTGGATGGCGCTGGGTGGGGTCGCGGTGGCCGCATTCTACCCGTTGATGAAGCGCCTGACGTACCTGCCGCAGGTCGTGCTTGGCATCGCCTTCAGCTGGGGGATTCTGCTCGCCTTTACCTCCATTGAAGGGCGACTTCCCGAGCAGGCCTGGTTGCTGTTCATCGCCAGCCTGGTCTGGATAGTGGCCTACGACACGCTGTACGCCATGGTGGACCGGGACGACGATCTCAAGATCGGCGTCAAATCCACCGCGATCCTGTTCGGCAGCGCAGATCGACTGATGATCGGCGTGTTGCAACTCGCGACCCTGGTGACGCTGATCCTGTTGGGGCTCAACCTTGGCTATGGCACCCCCTTTTACCTGGCCGTGCTGGTAACGGGGGCGCTGTTTGGCTACCAGCAGCAGCTGATCCGCGATCGGGACCGGGCCGGCTGTTTCAAAGCGTTCCGCAACAACGTCTGGGTCGGATTCGCGTGGTTCATCGGCATCGTGGTGGAACTCGAGGTGGTGCCGCGGCTGAACGACCTCCCAGGCTGATGGGCCGCGCGCTGGCGGCCCGTATCGATCGCCTCACGGAAGCGTTGGGACGCGTCATCGCGTGGCTCCTCTTTGGGATGATGGCCATGACCGTCCTGGTGGTAGTTCTGCGCTATGGATTCGACATTGGCGCGATCGTGCTTCAGGAATCCGTGGTGTACATGCACGGTCTGGCATTCATGTTGGGCATCGCTTACACGCTGAAAACCGACGGCCACGTCCGCGTGGACATCATCTACTCGCGCCTTGGGGCCCGCTCCCGGCGGCACATCAATCTATTCGGTCACGTCGTGTTTCTGATTCCCGTGTGCCTGTTCATTCTGGTGTCGAGCCTCGATTACGTCGCCGCATCGTGGCGGGTGTTGGAACGCTCGCCGGAGGTCGGCGGCGTCCCCGCGGTGTACCTTCTCAAGTCGCTGATCCCCGTGATGGCACTGACACTTTTGCTGCAAGGCATCGCTGAGATCATTCGCTGCCTGGTTCCGGAATCCGCCACGGATGGTTGAACTGCTGCCGCTGCTGATGTTCGCGGCGGTGTTCGCGGCACTGCTGCTCGGCTATCCCGTCGCCTTGACCCTGGCCGGGGTGGCCCTGCTGTTCGCCGCAGCCGGCATCGCCGGTGGAGCGTTCGATCCCCGCGACCTGGGGTTTCTTCCCGGACGCCTGTTCGGGATCATTTCCAACCAGACGCTGATCGCCGTACCGCTGTTCGTGTTCATGGGGGTGACCCTGGAAAAATCCCGGATCGCGGAGCGGCTGCTGGACTCGATGTCGCTACTGTTCAGGGGCCTGCGCGGGGGGCTCGGCATCTCGGTCATCCTGGTCGGCATGCTGATGGCCGCCAGCACCGGCATCGTCGGCGCAACGGTGGTCACCCTGGGGCTGATGAGCTTGCCAACCATGTTGCGCCACGGTTATGACGACCGCCTGGCGACCGGCACGATCTGTGCGACCGGCACCCTTGGCCAGATCATCCCCCCGTCGATCGCGTTGGTGCTTCTGGGTGATGTCCTGTCCAACGCGTACCAGCAGGCGCAATTGGGCCTGGGCGTGTTCGCACCCAAGACCGTGTCCGTGGGCGACCTGTTCGCAGGCGCCATCATTCCCGGCCTGGTGCTGGTGGCGTTGTACCTCCTTTACGTCACCGGGGTTGCCGTGTTGCGCCCTCATCGGGCTCCGGGCGCTGCTCGCGATACCCTGGCCGATAGCCGCAAATCAAATCTCGCCGTGGAACTGGTCAAGGGCCTTGCGCCGCCCCTCGTGCTGATCATCGCGGTGCTCGGCTCGATTGTCGGGGGTTACGCGACACCCACCGAAGCCGCTGGCGTTGGGGCACTCGGCGCGCTGCTGCTGGCCTTGGCGTATCGCACCCTCAACATTTCGATCCTGACTGAGATTGGCCGATCCACACTGCGTACGACGTCCATGGTGTTCTTTATCCTGATCGGCGCATCGATCTTCTCGCTGGTGTTCCGAGGTTACAACGGCGACGCGTTGGTTCAATCTCTGTTCGAAGACATGCCGGGCGGCATGTGGGGCGCGATGGCGATTGTCATGCTGGTGATCTTCCTGCTCGGCTTCATCCTAGATTTCATCGAGATCACCTTCGTGGTGGTGCCGATCGTCGGACCGGTGTTGCTTTCGATGGGCATCGATCCGGTCTGGCTGGGCATCATGATCGCGGTCAATCTGCAGACGTCCTTCCTCACGCCGCCATTTGGGTTTGCGCTGTTCTACCTGCGCGGCGTTGCCCCGGAGTCCGTTACCACGACGGCCATGTATCGCGGAGTAATCCCCTTCATTGGCCTGCAGTTACTGCTGCTCGGCATGCTGGTGGTGTGGCCCGGACTGGCGACCTGGCTTCCCACGGTGCTGTACGGCTAGGGAGCCTGTGATCAAGGCTCCCTAGGTCTCACTTCCCCAGGAGGGCGGCCGCTTTTCGAGGAATGCACGGACGCCCTCAACGTAGTCCGGCTCGGCCATCATCTCGTCAATCAGCGCCTCCGAGTGCCGCACGGCTGCAGCGGCGTCCCGATTCAGGTCACGATAAATCTGCCAGCGGGTCTGGCGCAGCGAGTTGGGCGCAACCGTGGCGATCAGTTGAGCCACGTAACGCCGGGTTTCATCGAGCAGCTGATCCGCCGGGTAGATGGCATTGACCAGCCCCAGCGTCAGTGCCTCCTCGGAAGTGAACACCCGGCTGGTCAGCAGCAGGTCGTTGGCACGGCCAAGCCCGATCAGCCGCGGCAACAGCCAGGACAGTCCGTATTCGGCCGGCAGGTTCAGCTTGCCGTGGGCCGTAGTGAACTTGATCCCCGGCGCTGCGAAGCGCAGGTCTGCAAAGCACGCCAGCGCCAGCCCCACTCCCGCCGCCGGCCCATTCAGCGCCGCGATCACCGGCTTGCGCAATCCGAAGTGATAGGCGAATGCGGCATCGAACTCCGGGGCCACCCCGTAGCCGGGCTCGGCCAACGCGTCCGGCGTGCCCGGATCGTAGCCGCCACGCTGAGCGTGACCTTCCAATGCCTGCGCGTCACCACCCACGCAGAACCCGCGCCCGCTGCCCGTGACGATCACGGCTTTCACCTCCGGGTCGTCGTCCAGTAGCTTCAGGCAATACCGATACTCGGTGTGCATGCGCCCGGTCCAGGCGTTCATCCGCTCCGGTCGATGCAGGAACACGGTTCCAATGCCGTCAGCGATGCTCAGCCGGGTTGCTTTGAGTTCCACCCGCGGTGCTCCTGATCAGCGTGCGTTGATGTAAGCCTGCTCGGAGATGCGGTGATAGTTCATCACGTCGCTCCGGAATTGCATGTACGAATCGTGAATGCGACGGGCCAGTTCATCGCTCCCGGCCACTTCGGCAACGACCTCCGCCGAGAGTTCCTTGAAGCGTGCGAGCACATCGTCCGGCAACCGGCGCAGCTCCACTCCGTGGTCATCGATCAGGGTCTTGAGCGCCATGTTGTTGCGCGCGGTGAACTCGTCGAGCATGTCCTGATTCACGGCCCGCGCCGCAGTCTCCAGAATCATCTTGAGATCATCCGGCAGCTCCTCCCACGCGGACCGATTGACGATTGCCTCCAGCGTTGCGCCCGGCTCGTGCCAGCCCGGGTAGTAGTAGTACTTCGCGATTTCGTGCAGCCCCAGCGCGAGGTCGTTGTATGGACCCACCCACTCGGTCGCGTCAATCACGCCCGTCTGCAATGCAGTGAACAGCTCGCCGCCCGGGATCACCACGGCTACGCCGCCGGCACGCTGGAACACCTCCCCGCCCAGGCCGGGAATGCGCATCTTCAAACCCTGGATGTCAGCCAGTGAATTGATCTCCCGGTTGAACCAGCCAGCCATTTGCACCCCCGAGTTACCCGCGGCCATGGGGATCAGATCGAAAGGTTCGTATAGCTCTCGCCACAGCTCCAGGCCGCCGCCATAGTGCAGCCAGCCGTTCATCTCCTGGGCATTCAAGCCGAAGGGCACCGTCGTAAACATCGCCGCGATGGGAATCTTGCCACGCCAGTAGTAAGCAGCACCGTGTCCCATCTGCGCGGTGCCCTGGGAGACCGCATCGAACACGCCGAAGGCCGGAACCAGTTCGCCCGCCCCATAGACCTTGATCTTGAGGCGCCCACGCGACATGACGTCGACCATCTGCGCAAGGTGTTCCGGAGCAGTTCCCAGGGCGGGTAGATTCTTGGGCCAGGTCGTGACCAACTTCCAACGGAAAGTCCGTTCCTCGGCAGGCGCCGCCGCCACCGCCTGCGTGGGTGTCGGTTCGCCGCACGCCGACAACATCAGGACAAGGCCGACGAACACCGCCGTGTGCCCATTGCTCAGCATGCTTCCTCTCCGGTTCCTCAATTGTTCCCTTTCCCCAATTGTTCTCGTTCTCAATTGTCGAGGGGCTGCAACTTCGCGTAACCAAGCATCAACCATTTCGCCCCGGCACGGGCGAAGTTGACCTGAACCCGGGTACGCTCGCCCTGCCCCTCGCATTGCAGCACGACACCTTCGCCGAATTTCGCATGGCCGACTCGCTGACCGATCCGCAGCGCCCCCTCCTCCGAACCATCGTCCGAGCCGTTGGCAGGGCCGCTGCCGAGGCGTGCGCCTGCCCCGTAGCTGCGTGCCACGGCGCCGCCCATACGGACTTCACGCAGCAGCTCCTTTGGGATTTCGCTGATGAATCGGGACGGCCGGTTGTAGGAATCGGTACCGTGAAGGCGCCGGGACTCGGCAAACGTCAGGTAAAGCTGGCGCATTGCCCGGGTGACCCCGACGTAGCAGAGGCGCCGCTCTTCTTCCATTCGGCCCGGTTCTTCGGCTGACATCCTGTGTGGAAACAAGCCTTCCTCCATCCCCGCCAGGAAAACCATCGGGAATTCGAGTCCCTTGGCGGAATGCAGCGTCATCAGCTGCACACAGCGCCCGTCCGCGTCACCTTGACGTTCGCCCGCTTCCAGCGCCGCCTGATCGAGAAACTCCGCGAGCAATGACGTTTCCTGCCGCTCGTCGCCCGCCGCATCGAGCGGAAACATCAGTTCGCCGCTGAACTGCCGGCACGCAGTGATTAGCTCCTCGAGGTTCTCCTTGCGTGCCAGACCCCGCTCGCCGCGCTCCTGGGCATGAAACGCCAGCAATCCGCTGGCCTCGATGCAGTGTTCCGCAAGTTCCTGCAGCGACAGCGTCTCAACCGCATCCGAAAGTTGTTCGATCAGGTCGACGAACCCTGCGACCGCATGGGCCGCCCGGCCGTTGAATCGCCCCTCGGCCACGCCTTCTTTGGCCGCTTGCCAGAGCGAGATCTGGCGTTCCCGCGCCAGCGCGCGAACCCCCTCCACTGTTTTATCGCCGATGCCCCGATTGGGTGTGTTCACCACCCGCTCGAAGGCGGTGTCCGAATGTGGCTGGGCGGTCAAACGCATATACGCCAAGGCGTTCTTGATCTCGGCCCGCTCGAAGAATCTTAAGCCCCCGTATATGCGATACGGAATCTGCGCGCGCAGCAGCGCCTCCTCCAGCACGCGAGATTGCGCATTCGAGCGGTACAGGACGGCCGCTTCGTCGTAACTGCCACCCTGCTCGACATGTTCCGCAACCCGGCCGGCGATGAACCGTGCCTCATCAATGTCGTTGTATCCCGAGTAAAGCAGGATGGGTTCGCCCTCCGCGCCCTCGGTCCACAGTACTTTGCCCAGTCGATCCGAGTTGTGATCGATCAGCGCATTGGCCGCTTTCAGAATCGTCTGAGTCGAGCGGTAGTTCTGCTCGAGCCGGATCAAGCGGACGTTGCCGAAGTCCTGTTGAAAACGCTGGATGTTTTCGATCCGCGCACCCCGCCAACCGTAGATGGATTGATCATCGTCACCCACCGCCATCGCTTTTCCGGTGCGCCCAGCGAGCACCCGCAGCCACGCATACTGAATGGTATTGGTGTCCTGGAACTCGTCGACCAGCACGTGCTGGAAACGCCGCTGGTAATGATCGAGAACTTCCGGCTGCTCCAGCCACAGTTCGTGGCTCTTCAGCAGCAGCTCCGCGAAATCGACCAGCCCGCCCTGGTGGCACAGGGATTCATAAGCGGCATAGATTTTCTGCTGGGTGACCAGAAACAGATCGTCGCCGGGAATCACGTCTTTGGCGCGTCGACCCTCGTCTTTCTGCCCATTGATGAACCACTGGGTCTGGCGCGGCGCCCATTTCTGTTCGTCCACATTCAGCGATCGCATCACCCGTTTGACCAGCCGCAACTGATCGTCGGAATCGAGTATCTGGAAATTCTCGGGCAGTCCGGCCTCACGCCAATGGATCCGCAGCAGCCGATGTGCGATGCCATGGAACGTGCCCACCCACAACGTGCGGGTCGGCATGTTCAACAACTGCTCCGCGCGACCACGCATTTCTGCTGCCGCCTTGTTGGTGAAGGTCACGGCAAGCACCCCGTGCGGTGAGACATTTTCCGCTTCGACCAGCCAGGCGATACGGTGCACCAGAACCCGGGTTTTACCACTGCCCGCCCCGGCCACTATCAGCAGGTTTTCAAGCGGGGCCGTCACCGCCTCGCGCTGGCGGTCGTTCAAGCCGTCTAGGATATGGGTCACGTCCAAGGGCGTTCGGGTCTCGTGGTGGTTTTGGCGCAAGATGCGCTTTATACACTATGCTGGGGCCGGTTCCCTAACAATGCACCCCTGATCAACTGATGCTGCTTCTGTTGGCGATCCTCGCGCCTTCGTATTTCGCCTTTTCGTGCGGTACCGAACTGCCCGTAGTGTCGCTGCGCATCGGCGCCGCAGAACTGCGCGTGGAGGTTGCCTCAACACCGACAACGCGCGCTTGCGGGTTGTCACAACGCGACCGACTGGATCCCGAGCGCGGCATGCTGTTCGTTTTTTCCGAGGCCGCACCGCGGACCTTCTGGATGAAGGACACTCGGATTGCCTTGTCGATCGCGTTTCTCGACGACGAGAAGCGGGTGCTCAATGTGCTGGCCATGGCCCCGCTGCAAACGGAACAGCGCTATCCCTCGGCGGGCAACGCCGCCTATGCGTTGGAGGTCAATCAGGGTTGGTTCGAAGCGCACGGAATCGCCGAAGGCGGCCTCGCCGAATTCACACTGCCCCGAGTCCTACTGATCGAATAGCCCGACGAACGTCAACCCAACCAACTCCGACCCAGGCCCAGCGCCAGGAGCTACTCGACGGTGACCGACTTCGCCAGGTTGCGTGGCTGGTCGACATCGGTGCCTTTCAGAACGGCCACGTGATACGCGAGCAACTGCATCGGTATCGTGTAGACGATCGGCGCCAGAATCGGATGCACTGCGGGAACCGGGATGATCGTCACGCCGTGTTCGCTGCGGAACGCCGCTTCATTGCCCGCGAAGACGAACAACTCACCACCTCGTGCGCGCACTTCCTGGAGGTTCGATTGGACTTTCTCCAGCAGTTCGTTGTCCGGCGCGATCGCCACCACCGGCATGTTTTCATCCACCAGCGCCAGCGGGCCATGCTTCAACTCGCCGGCCGGATAGCCTTCGGCATGGATGTACGAGATTTCCTTGAGTTTCAACGCCCCTTCCATGGCAATCGGGTACTGCGTTCCACGACCCAGGAACAGGGCGTGGTCGTGATCAACGAATCGTTCCGCCAGACGACGTGTCGTGAGATCGAGGTTCAGCGCCTGCTCGACCACGTCCGGAAGCCGATGCAGGGCCTCCACCAGTTCCGCCTCCCGCTCGCCCGACAGGCCGTGCCGCCGTCCCAGCAACAACGTCAACAACAACAGATCTGTAAGCTGCACCGTGAAGGCCTTGGTGGACGCCACGCCAATCTCTGGCCCCGCCTGCGACATCAGTGCCAGATCCGATTCGCGCACTATGGAGCTGATCGGCGTATTGCAGAACGTCAGCGAGCCCACATAGCCTTCATCCTTCGCGGCGCGCAGCGCCGCCAGGGTGTCCGCCGTTTCGCCCGATTGGGAGACCGTGACGAACAGATTTCCCGGCATAACCGCGACCCGACGATAGCGATACTCACTGGCGATCTCGACCTGGCAGGGAATGCCCACCAGCTCTTCGATCCAGTAGCGCGCGACCGAACCGGTGTAGTAGCTCGACCCGCAGGCGACGATCGTGACCGCGCGCACCTGATCGAACATCCGGCCCGCGCCCTCGCCGAACGCGCGTTCGCGCACCCGTTCGCGGCCGATCCTGCCTTCCAGCGTGTCCCTGATGGCACGCGGTTGCTCGTGGATCTCTTTCTGCATGTGATGCCGGTAATTGCCCTTATCGACATCTTCGGTGCCAAGCTCGACTCGAATGGTCGCGCGTACCACAGACTCGTCTTCGACGCTCCACACCGAAATCGAATCGGCGCAGATCTGGACCAGGTCGCCTTCTTCCAGAAAGATGAAGCGGTCCGTGACCGGCCGCAACGCCATGACGTCCGACGCAATGAAGTTCTCACCGATGCCGACCCCCACCACCAGGGGGCTGCCAACCCGCGCCGCGACAATCTTGTCGGGTTCGTCACGAGCAATGACTCCGATCGCAAACGCGCCGTCGAGTCGTTTGATCGCCATGCGCACCGCATCCACCAGGCTGCGGTTCTCGCGGTAGTAGGAATCGACGAGGTGAGCGATCACCTCGGTATCGGTATCGGACAGAAATCGATAGTCCTGGCGGGTCAGTTCGTCGCGCAACGCTTCGAAGTTTTCCACGATGCCGTTACAAACCAGGGCGATCCGGTCGCCGGACATCTGCGGGTGCGCATTGCTTTCCAGCGGCGCACCGTGGGTCGCCCAGCGCGTATGGGCGATGCCGGTCACACCGGCCAGCGGATTGCTATTTACCGCGTCGACCAGTTCCTTGACCTTGCCGACCGCACGCCGGCAATCGATTCGGCGTTCACCCCCGGGGAAGACTGCAATGCCCGCGGAGTCGTAGCCGCGATACTCGAGCCGCCGCAGTCCTTCGAGGAGAATCTCCTGAACGTTACGACGTGCAGTTGCTCCAACGATTCCGCACATGATCCATCTCCACCTGCTAGCCGGCCGGCTTGCGTTGCGCCGGCGGCGTCCATCCCTCTATGTTTCGCTGCCGGGCCCGTGCTACCGCGAGCTGGTCCGAATGCACCCGCTTCGTGACTGTCGATCCGGCCGCAACGTAGCCCCCATCGCCGATTTCCACCGGTGCGACCAGGGTGGCGTTGGAACCGATGAAGACCCCATCGCCAAGCGTCGTCGGATGTTTGCTGATGCCATCGTAATTGCACATGATTGTGCCTGCGCCAATGTTGCAATTGGCACCGGTGGTGGTGTCGCCGAGATAGGCAAAGTGGTTGGATTTGGTACCGGGGCCCAGCCGGGTTTTTTTCGTTTCAACGAAGTTCCCTATCTTTACACCGGCCGCCAGAACCGTATCCGGTCGCAGTCGCGCGAAAGGCCCGACCTGGCATCCCGGCTCGAATACCACTCCATCAATCACCGTATTTGCCTCGATCCGACAGTCGTCACCAATCAAGGCATCCTTGATCAGGCAGTTCGGGCCGATCTCAACACGATCGCCCAGCATGACCTCGCCCTCGAACACCGCGTTCACGTCGATCACGCAATCGGTGCCAGCGCGCAGGGTGCCGCGAATGTCGATACGCGCCGGGTCCATCAGCGACGTACCGCCCAGCAGCAACTCGTCGGCGAGACGGCGCTGATACTCCCGTTCCAACGCGGCGAGCTGGCGCCGATCGTTGACGCCACAGACCTCGAGTTCACTGGTCGCGGCAACCCCCGCCACGGCCACATCACGGTCCACGGCGGCGGCTACCACGTCGGTGAGATACACCTCGTTCTGCTCATTGGCATCGCTCAGGCCAGCGAGCAGTTCTGCCAGCAATCCGACCGGCGCGGCAAGGATTCCACTGTTGATCTCGCCGATCGCGCGCTGCGCGTCGCTCGCATCACGTTCCTCGACGACCGCGACGATGTTGCTGGCCTGGTCGCGAATGATACGGCCGAGGCCCGTCGGGTCGGCCGGTTGTGCCGTGACAATCGCCAGGCCATCGCGAGCCGCGTCGAGCACGGCCCTCAGCGTCGTGGCCTGCACCAGCGGCACATCGCCATACAACACCAGCACCCGCGCATTTCCATCGACCCCGGGCATCGCCTGCAGTACCGCATGCCCCGTCCCTCGTTGCTCGGCCTGTTCGACACAAACAATGCGCGCATCCTCTGGGAGCGCCGCTCGCACCTCAGTGGCGCCATAGCCAACCACCACATGAATTCGATCAGGCGCGACCTCGGCCGCGGCGGCGAGCACATGCTGGATCAGCGGACGGCCCGCGAGCTTGTGCAGCACCTTGGGCAATTGCGAACGCATCCGCGTGCCCCGGCCGGCGGCGAGAATGACTATCTCGGTGCTCACGTCAGCACCCGTTGGTATGAGTAATCGTCCGATTATAGGAGTGCGACAGACAAAAGGCGTGCTTTAAGGTCACGCCTTTTGCACGCCGGATGTAAACCCGCCGGTGGGTTTCGAGGCGACCGCCTCTGCACCAATGTCCGCTTCAGCAAGGGTGCGGTTCAGCGGCGCCGCTTACGGAGTTCCGCGAGAGTTCGCAGACGCGCGCCCGCCTCCGCGAGTTGCGCCGCGGCGACCGAGAAGTCGAAGTCCGCGGCCTGGTCTGAAAGTTCGCGTTCGGCCTGGTCCTTGGCTGCGGCCGCTTCGGCCTCATCCAGATCATCCGCCCGCAACGCCGTGTCGGCGAGCACCGTCACCACGCCCGGTTGAACCTCCAGAAAGCCCCCGGAGGCGAAGAAGACTTCCTCTTCTCCGCCATCCATCTTAAGCCGCACCGGGCCGGGCACGATGCCCGTGAGCAGCGGCGCGTGCCCGGGCATGATGCCGAGTTCGCCCAGCGTACCGGTGGCAATCACCATCGTCACGCGGCCCGAGAAGATCTCTCGCTCCGCGCTGACAATGTCGCAGTGCATGGTCATCGCCATGACTCAACCCTCCAGGGTTTTGGCCTTCTCGACGGCATCCTCGATGCCGCCGACCATATAAAACGCCTGCTCCGGCAGGCTGTCATACTCGCCGTCCAGTATCGCTTTGAAACTGCGCACGGTCTCTTCCCGGGACACGAACTTGCCTTCCTGGCCCGTGAACTGCTCCGCCACGAACATCGGCTGCGAGAAGAACTGCTGTATCTTGCGCGCGCGGTAAACCAGCAGTCGGTCGTCTTCGGAGAGTTCATCCATGCCGAGGATGGCGATGATGTCCTTCAGCTCCTGATAACGCTGCAACACCTGCTGCACGCCGTGCGCAGTCTGATAATGCTCTTCCCCCACGACCCGCGGGTCTAGCTGGCGGCTGCTGGAATCCAGCGGATCGACGGCCGGATAGATGCCCAGGTCGGTGATGGCCCGCGATAGCGTGACCGTCGAATCGAGGTGAGCGAATGTGGTGGCCGGGGACGGATCGGTCAGGTCGTCGGCGGGGACATACACCGCCTGGACCGAGGTGATCGAACCGGCCTTGGTGGTGGTGATTCGCTCCTGCAGGATGCCCATCTCCGCGGCCAGGTTCGGCTGATAACCTACCGCCGAGGGCATGCGTCCCAGCAGCGCCGATACTTCGGTGCCCGCCAACGTGTAGCGGTAGATGTTGTCGATGAACAACAGCACATCACGGCCGTCGTCACGGAACTGCTCGGCGAGCGTGAGCCCGGTCAGCGCTACGCGCAGACGGTTGCCCGGTGGTTCGTTCATCTGCCCGAACACCAGGGAGATTTTGTCCAGAACGCCTGCTTCTTCCATCTCGTAGTAGAAATCGTTGCCTTCCCGGGTGCGCTCGCCGACACCCGCGAACACCGATAACCCCGAGTGTTCGGTGGCAATGTTGCGGATCAGCTCGAGCATCGTCACCGTCTTGCCAACCCCGGCGCCGCCGAACAATCCCACCTTGCCTCCACGGGCGAACGGGCAGATCAGATCGATGACCTTGACCCCTGTCTCGAGAATCTCGTTGCCGCCCTTCTGGTCCTCATAGCTCGGCGCGGCGCGGTGAATCGGGGCATGTCGCTTGGCGTTCACCGGGCCTTTCTCATCGATCGGGTTACCGAGTACGTCGAGGATCCGGCCGAGCGTCTCCTCTCCCACCGGGATGGTGATCGGCTGGCCGGTATTCGTCACCTCCAGGCCACGGGAAATACCGTCGGATATGCCCATGGCGATGGTGCGCACGACGCCATCGCCGAGTTGTTGCTGCACCTCAAGCGTCAACCCGGTTCCGGTAACTTCGAGCGCGTCATAGATGCCCGGCACCGCCTCGCGCGGAAACTCCACATCGATGACGGCACCGATGACCTGAACTATTCGCCCGCTACTCACTGTTTATTGCTCCTCGTCTCTGGATCCCTGGACGTGCTGCTCTGTTTTCTTGCGGCATGGCTGGAATTCCAAGTTGTGCTGCTCTGTTTTCTTGCGGCTCGTCTGGCATTCCAGGTTGTGATGCTCTTCGAACACGCTCTAGGTTCGTTGCTTCGTTCTTCATTTGCGGCGCTACGTCACCGTTGTCTGCTTCGTTCAACATCTGCGGCGCTGGTTCGCTAGACGGCGGCGGCGCCAGCGCAGATCTCGGAAATTTCCTGCGTGATTGCCGCTTGCCGCGCGTTGTTGTAGATCAGCGTGAGCTCGTCGATGAGATCCCCTGCGTTTTCGGTCGCGTTCTGCATTGCAATCATCTTCGCCGCCTGCTCGCAGGCGTGATTCTCAACCACTGCCTGATAAACCTGCGCTTCGATGAAGCGCGTCACCAGCCCCTCGACCAGCTCACGCGCGTCCGGCTCGTACAGGTAGTCCCAACGATGCTTCAGGTCGCCCGCATTTTCCGCCTCGAGCGGCAGCAGCTGTCGTATCACCGGCTTCTGCGTCATGGTGCTGACGAACTCGTTGGTCGCGATGAACAGCCGATCTATGGTGCCGTCCTCATACGCGTCGAGCATCACCTTGATCCCGCCGATGAGGTCGGCAATCGCTGGCGCCTCACCCACGTTGTTGATGGCTGCGAGCACATTCCCACCAAACGCGCGAAAGAAACTGGCTGCTTTGTTGCCGATCAGACCCAGGTCCTGCCCGATCTCCCGCTCTTGCCAGCCGCGCATGTCGACAACCAGCGCCCGGAACAGGTTGATGTTCAAACCACCGCACAAGCCCTTGTCCGAAGACACCACGATGTAACCGACGCGCGAAATATCACGCTCGGTCATGTAGACATGGCGGTACTCCGGATTCGAGTTGGCCAGGTGGCCGATCACCGCCCGGATCCGCTCGGAGTACGGTCTTCCTTCGCGCATTCGTTCCTGGGTGCGGCGCATCCTGCTCGCCGCTACCATCTGCATTGCCTTGGTGATCTTCTGCGTGTTCTCGATGCTTCCGATCTTGGTGCGAATTTCCTTGCCCACTGCCATCGTCAGGTCCTTCCCGTTAGTAGCTCTGGGTCGCCTTGAACTTTTCGATCGCCGCGCGCATCTCGGCCACCACGTCGTCGTCGTAAGCTCCCGTTTCGTTGGCACGACGCATGAAGTCGGCATATTCGCTGTTCATGAACGAGATCAGCGCTGCTTCGAAATCGAGCACTTTGTCGACCTCGACGTCCTCGAGGTAGCCCGCCGTCGCGGCGTACAAGCTGACGCCCATCTCGGCCACGGACATCGGTGAGTACTGTTTCTGCTTCATCAGCTCCTGGACACGTTGACCATGTTCGAGCTGTTTCCGGGTCGTTTCGTCCAGATCCGAGGAAAACTGCGAAAACGCTGCCAGCTCCCGATACTGGGCCAGTGCGAGCTTGATGCCTCCCGAAATCTTGTTCATGAACCGGACCTGGGCCGCGCCCCCGACGCGGGAGACCGAGATTCCCGGGCTCATGGCCGGCCGCAAACCCGAGTTGAAACGATCGGTTTCGAGAAAGATCTGGCCGTCGGTGATGGAGATCACGTTGGTCGGAACGAAGGCGGATATATCACCGGCCTGGGTCTCGATGATCGGCAGCGCGGTAAGTGATCCGGTCCGCCCCTTCACCTCACCGCCAGTGAATTTTTCGACGTAGGCCACGTTGACGCGCGAAGCCCGCTCAAGCAACCGGGAGTGCAGGTAGAACACATCCCCGGGGTACGCCTCACGTCCCGGTGGCCGCCGCAGCAGCAGAGAAATCTGGCGGTACGCCCAGGCCTGTTTGGTGAGATCGTCGTAAATGATCAAGGCGTCCTCGCCTCGATCGCGGAAGTACTCGCCCATCGAGCAACCGGCGTAGGGTGCAATGAATTGCATGGGCGCCGGGTCGGAGGCACTCGCAATGACGACGATCGTGTGTTCCATCGCGCCGTGCTCCTCCAGGGTACGCACGATGTTAGCGACAGTGGACATCTTCTGGCCGATCGCAACGTAGATGCACTTAATGCCGGTGCCCTTCTGATTGATGATGGCGTCCACCGCGATGGCCGTTTTACCAACCTGCCGGTCACCGATGATCAACTCGCGCTGACCACGCCCGATCGGCACCATTGCATCGATACACTTCAAGCCGATCTGCACGGGCTGATCCACTCCCTGGCGGGCAATCACTCCCGGCGCCACCTTTTCGACCGGCGCTGTTTCAGTGGTGCCCAGCGGTCCTTTGCCGTCGATGGGGCTGCCCAGCGAGTCCACCACGCGTCCAAGCAACTCGCGGCCGATCGGCACCTCGAGAATCCGTTGGGTGCAGCGGGCGGTCATGCCTTCGGAGAGCCCCTCGTAATCGCCCAGTACCACCACGCCCACCGAGTCACGCTCGAGGTTCATGGCCATACCATAGAGGCCCCCGGGGAACTCGATCATCTCGCCGTACTGGGCATCCGCCAGTCCGTGGATGCGGATGATGCCGTCGGACACGCTGACAATCGTGCCCTCGTTCTGGGTTTCGGATTGGACATTCAGGCCCTCAATGCGACCTTTGATGATGTCGCTGATTTCTGAAGGATTCAGTTGCTGCATGTGGTGTTCCTCAAACTTGGACGCGGCGCGGCATCAAACCCGCTGCAACGTTTCCGATAATTTGTCGAGTTTTCCCCTGATCGAACCGTCGATGACGGTGTCGCCCGCGCGGATAATGGCGCCGCCAAGCAAGCGAGTGTCGACCCGGCTGGAAAGTTGAATTTCTCGCTCGAAGCGGCGCCCCAGTGCGTCGATCAACCGCTGGCGCTCGTCCGGCGTCAACTCGTAAGCAGCGACCACCTCGACGTCCAGGATCCGCTCCTCTTCGGCGCGCAGTGACTCGAACTGCGCGCTGATTTCCGCGAACAGCCCGAGCCGGCCATTCTGCGCGAGCACTGATATCAATGCGCGCCCCTTGTCTCCCAGGTCGTCTCCACACAGCTGGGCGAGCGTGTGCGTCTTTTGCGCGTCCGTCGCCGACGGAGACTCGAGTAACCTCCGAACGTCCTCGTCAGCCGACGCCGACGTCAGAAACGCAAGTGTCCTCGACCACCGGTCCAGCAGGCGGTCCTGCTTGGCGATGTCGAATATGGCATGGGCATAAGGTCGCGCCAACGTTGCAAGTTCAGCCATGGTGTTCGCCCGCCCCCCCCATACCGAAGAGGCTGCGGAAGATGTTCACGGTGCCAGCGGTGCCCATATTCATAGCTGACCGGAGAGTTGTTTCAGCAGTTCGGCGTGGCGGCTCTGATCGATCGACTCGCCCAGAATCTTCTCCGCTCCCGCGACGACGAGTGTTGCGACATCGCCCCGGAGCGCTTCCCGGGCGCGGTTCATGTCCTGTTCGATATCCGCCTGCGCCGCCAGCTTCACGCGTTCGCCTTCCTCGGCGGCATCACCCTTGGCTTCCTCGATCATCTGGGTAGCACGCGCACGCGCCTGCTCGATGATCTCGCGCGCCCCGTCCTTGGCCTTGCGCAGCTGGTCGGTGGCATGCTCCTGGGCGAGTTCCAGATCCTTTCCGGCGCGCTCCGCCGATTCGAGCCCCTCCGCGATCGTCTTCTGGCGTTCCCGCATCGCATCGATCAGCAGCGGCCAGATGAACTTCCAACAGAACCAGATGAACACGATGAACGTGAGCGATTGGCCGAAGAGCGTCAGGTTGATGTTCACTTGTGGGCCCTCTTGACCGGGTGCTTAGGCAGCCGCAACAGCGAACAGGACGTACAGCGCGATGCCGACCGAGATCATCGGTACTGCGTCAACCAGACCCAGCACGATGAACAGTTGCGTACGCAGCATCGGCAGCAGTTCCGGCTGGCGGGCTACGCCTTCCATGAACTTGCCGCCCAGCACGCCCACGCCAATCGACGCACCGACCGCACCGAGGCCCATCATGAGCGCACCTGCAATATAGAGAATAGAAATTTCCATGTTGGCTCCTGAGTTAATTCTTAAGAGATATCGTTAGTGCTCTTCTTCCACGTCGTAGGCCTGGGCCATGTAGACGACGGTGAGAACCGAAAAGATAAATGCCTGCAGCGTAATGATCAGGACGTGAAACAATGCCCAGCCCCACTGCAGCACGCTGCCACCGATGAACGTCACCACGCCGCTGGAAAACATGATGGCGATGAGCACAAATATCATCTCGCCCGCATACATGTTGCCGAACAGCCGTAAACCCAGCGAAATGGGTTTAGCCAGCAACGTCACCCCTTCGAGAAACAGGTTCGCGGGAGCCAGCACCTTCGGAAACGGATGGAACGCGAGCTCCCCGAGAAAACCGCCCAACCCTTTCTGGCGAACGCTGAAGTAAAGGATCAATACGAACACCGCCAACGCCATGCCCAACGTGACGTTCGGGTCGGTGGTTGGAACGATCTTCATGAAAGGTATCCCTGAAGCGCCGGCCAGCAACGGGATCCAGTCCACGGGAATCAGATCCATCAGGTTCATCAGGAACACCCAGACGAAAATAGTGAATGCCATCGGTGCGATCATGCTGTTTCTATACGCAAAGATGTTGCTGGTGATTTCTTCGATGAACTCGACGATCATTTCGACGAAGTTCTGCATGCCGCCGGGCACTCCGGCCGTCGCGTTGCGCGCGACTCTTCCGAAGGACCAGCAGAACAACACGCCGAGCCCAATAGCCCACGCCATGGAATCGACGTTGATGGCCCAGAAGCCCATGTCCTTCGCTTCCTGGGCAGAATGTGCAAGTCCCCAGGTCCCATCAGGCAATTGCCCGTAGGTCAGATTAGTCAGGTGGTGCTGAATGTATTCGGCCGACGTTTGCGTGCCCGATGCCATGCCCAGTCCTTAACCTTTGTTCCCTGTCCACTTAGCCGTCAGCGACGCTGCCGCGCAATCCGCCCTCGAGGCGGTCCGCCCAGTAATGCCCCCGCCAATCCGTGTGTCGCCAACAGCGCGATCAACGTGCCGAAGAATGGCCACGGTGCCGGTGCGCTACCGATGAACGCCGCGATCATCAGCACCAGCATCAATAGCTGCTTCTGCACGCCCTGGATCACGAGCCGCCGTGAAGCGCGCTGCGGGTCTTCCCCTGCCTCGGGATTGACCACGCGCCAGCCGAAGTAGGCATTGGGAATCACCACGGTGATTCCCGCCAGCAGCGCCGCGCCCGCATCGGCCACACCCACCAGCAGCGCCAGCACTGCTGAAATCAACCCCGCGACCAGCATCTGCACAACGAGCACGCGATACGGTAACGGCATCATGTTCGGTAGACCGACGGTACGGCTCTCACCCATTTTGATGACAACGCCGCGCCGCACGGTTCCCTCGGAATGCCCCGTTCGAAGCCGTCCCCAGTACGCGAGGCGCGCACATTATAGGGACGCGCCAGCAGCCGCGCAATGCGGCCAGCCAGCCTTGCGGGCGTTCGCTGATCAGTCAGGAAAGTTACTTGAGATGGTCGAGGATCCCTTCCAACTCAGCGACGCTGGTGTAGCGAATCACCAGCTCGCCGCCGCCCTTGCGGCGCTGCTTGATCGCGACCGGTGCGCCGATTTTCTCGGATAACTCCAACTCCAGTCGCGCGACATCCGGATCTTTCGGGGTCGCGACGTGGTTGTCCGGCGGTTTCAGAAACGAACGCACCAGCGCTTCGGTCTGGCGCACCGACAGCTGCCGGCTGATGACCTGGCGAGCGGCGCGCTCCTGTTCAAAGCCCGGCAGCGACAACAGCGCCCGGGCGTGGCCCATCTCCAACTCGCCTTGCCCGAGCAGCTCTCTGACCGCCGGCATCAGATTCAGCAACCGCAACAGGTTGGTGACCGCGACGCGTGATTTGCCCACCGCATCGGCGACCTGTTGCTGAGTCAGATGAAATTCTTCCTGCAACCGCAGCAACGCGCTGGCTTCATCCAGGGGATTCAGATCTTCACGTTGGATATTCTCGATCAAGGCCATGGCTACGGCTCGATCGTCTGGAACGTCCTTGATGACCACGGGAATACGATCGAGCCCGGCGAGCTGGCAAGCGAGCCAGCGGCGCTCCCCCGCGATGATTTCATACCCCCCGGTTGGCCGCGGCCGCACGACGATCGGCTGCATTATCCCCTGCGCTCTGATCGACGCAGCAAGCTCTTCGAGACCGGCGTTGGCAATGGAACGGCGCGGTTGGTGCGCGCCCCGATAAATCTGATCCAGCGGAATCTCGTCGCGCGTCAGGCCCCGCGGAGGCAGGTTGGCCAGGTCGGTGGGTTCTCCGTCTCCGAGCAGCGCGCCGAGCCCGCGGCCCAGTCCCCGTTTACGCGTCACGGGTCGCTCCCACCGCGGTACCCCGGCGCTTCAGCTCGCCCGCCAGCGCCATGTATGCCACCGCGCCCCGGGAATAGCGATCGTACAGAATGGCCGGCAACCCATGACTTGGTGCCTCCGCAAGGCGTACGTTCCTCGGGATCACCGTGCGAAATACCTTGTCGCCGAAAAACTTGATCAACTGCCTGGACACGTCACGCGTCAAGCTGTTGCGCGGATCATACATCGTTCGCAAAATGCCCTCTATGTCGAGGTCCGGGTTGGCGCGCGCACGCACCCCTTCCACGGTTTCCAGCAGCGAGGACAACCCTTCCAGGGCGTAGTATTCGCACTGCATGGGGATCAACACGCCATCCGCTGCCACCAGCGCATTCACGGTCAGCATGTTCAACGAAGGCGGACAATCGACCACCAGATAGTCGTACTCGGGTGCCAGGGGCCTCAGTAACTCGCGGAGCCGGACGTCGCGTCGCTCCATCTGCAACAGCTCCACCTCAGCCGCGGTCAGATCGATGTTCGCCGGCAGGAGGTCGAACCCCGTGGGCCGCGTCGAGGAGATCTGCATTGCGCTGCAGCCACGCAAGAGCCAATCGTAACTGCTCAGTTCCAACTCGTTCTTGTCGATGCCGCTGCCCATGGTGGCATTGCCCTGGGGGTCCAGGTCGACCAGCAACACGCGGGATCCGGACAGGGACAGCGACGCGCACAGGTTGACGCAGGTGGTGGTCTTACCCACTCCGCCCTTCTGGTTGGCGACTGCAATGATCCTGCCCAATGACTGTACCCGTTTCAGGCCCGATCAATTACCAGCAACCGGTGACGCCGCTCCAGGCCGGGCAGGGCCACCTCGTCAATCTGGATCTGCTTGGCGCCGTCCGCGTTGGAAGGCGCAATAGCTTCGGGACCGCAGAAGAAAACCGCTCGTCCGGTTGCGCCGAGCATCGGCTGTGCCATGCGCCACAGCTTGGTCGGCTCGCCCACCGCTCGAGACACCACCGTATCAAACAACGTCTCAGGTCGATACCGTCCGATGTCAGTCTGAACCGGCATTACGTTGTCCAGCCCAAGATCGATGATCGCCTGGCGAACGAACTGCAGCCGGCGTTCACCTCGATCCAGTAGAACGAAATGCCGCGCCGGATTGTTGATCGCCAGGGGGATTCCCGGAAGCCCGGCGCCGGTCCCCAGGTCAGCCACCCGTGAGCCCTCGAGCCATGCCGAGGCCGTGAGACTGTCGATGAGGTGCCTGGACAAAAATCGGTCTTCGTCGCCCCTCGCAATCAGATTGAACGATTTGTTCCAGCGCAACAGCAATGCCGCAAACCGAGCCAACTGCTCGGCCGCGCATGCATCGATTGCCAGGTGCGCCTGCTCCGCTGCCCGCGCGATCGCCGCTGCATCGATCACGCCCTGGATTGCGGAGCGTCGCGCAGTCTTTTGGCTCGAATCGCCAGCAGGGAAAGTGCGGCCGGCGTGATTCCCGGGATCGTCGCCGCGCGCGCCATCGTGGGTGGTTTCGTTCGGTCCAGTTTCTGCTGTAGCTCCTTCGACAGTCCCGCCATTTCAGCGTAGTTCATGGCCGCGGGAAGCTTCAGATTCTCGTGTCTGCGCAACCGCGCGATCTCGTCGCGCTGACGGTCAATGTAGCCCGCATACTTCGCCTGCACTTCGACCTGAGCGAGCACCTCAGCGCTCTGTGCGGGCCCCGCGGTAACGGACAGCAACGGACCGGCGGCAATCCCTGGTCTGCGGAGCAACGCATACAGGTTGGTGTCGCGCCGAATCGACTCACCCGTGGTGTTGCTGATCGCGTCAGCAAGCGGCGACCCGGCGATGACCGGGGTAGCGTGTAACACGCTCGTGAGCTCATCGATCGCGGCTCGCTTGCGGGTGAACGCGCGCCAGCGCTCCTCGCCCACCAGGCCAAGCTTGCGGCCTTGCTCCGTGAGTCGCAGATCAGCATTGTCTTCACGCAGCAACAATCGGTATTCCGCACGACTGGTGAACATACGGTACGGTTCGTCTGCGCCTCGAGTGATCAGATCGTCGATCAGCACGCCCAGGTAGCCTTCATCGCGACGCGGCGTCCAGGCTGGCTTTCCGGCGGCCTTGCGCGCGGCGTTCGCACCGGCCAGCAAACCCTGCGCCGCGGCCTCCTCATAGCCCGTGGTGCCGTTGATCTGGCCCGCGAAGAACAACCCTTCGAGTGCCTTGGTTTCCAGCGAATACTGCAGATCGCGCGGATCGAAGAAGTCGTACTCGATGGCATAACCGGGGCGCGTGATATGGGCCCTTTCGAAACCTCGAATGCTTCGGACCAGATCGACCTGCACATCGAATGGCAGGCTGGTCGAAATGCCGTTTGGATAGAGTTCCGTCGACTCCAGCCCTTCCGGCTCGAGAAAAATCTGATGTGCCGACTTGTCGGCAAACCGCTGCACCTTATCTTCGATGGAAGGGCAATAGCGCGGGCCTATCCCTTCGATGATCCCGCGGTACGTGGGCGATCGATCGAGACCGGCCCGGATGATCTCGTGGGTCCGGTCGTTCGTATGGGTGATATGGCAGGGCACTTGCCGCGGATGTTCGCTCACGTCACCGAGAAACGACATCATCGGTAGCGGTTCGTCGCCCGGTTGGATCTGCATGTCCGAAAAATCGACGCTGCGCGCATCAATCCGGGGTGGAGTACCAGTCTTCATGCGATCTACGCGAAATGGCAGCGCACGTAATCGTTGGGCAAGTGCGTGCGAAGGCGGATCTCCGGCTCGGCCCCCGGGCTGCTGCTCGAGGCCGATGTGAATCGTGCCGCCGAGAAAGGTCCCGGCCGTCATGACCACGCAGCGCGCTCGAAAGGTCAGCCCCATCTGGGTGACAACGCCGCGCACCACATCGCCTTCCACCACCAGGTCGACCACTGATTGTTGGAACAATCTGAGCCCGTCAGTACCCTCCACGATGCTCCGGATCGCCTGCCGGTACAGGACTCTGTCTGCCTGTGCGCGCGTTGCGCGGACGGCCGGGCCCTTGCTCGCGTTCAAAACCCTGAACTGAATTCCTGCTCGGTCAGCGGCTCGGGCCATTGCGCCGTCCAGCGCATCGACCTCCCGAACCAGGTGACTTTTGCCAATTCCACCGATCGCCGGGTTACAGGACATCTGGCCGATGGTTTCAATGCTCTGGGTGAGCAACAGCGTCGCAGCGCCCATGCGCGCGCTCGCCAGAGCGGCTTCGGTGCCGGCGTGCCCGCCACCAACGACGATCACATCGAACTGTTCCAGGTACTCGGTCATCGCGTGTGGCCGCGCCGGTAAAACGCACTGGCAGAAATTAGGGTGCCGAAGTATACCGGCGCGCCGGCGCGCCTGCCTAGGTGTTCGCCTTCGGGCTGCGAGCCCATTAGAATGGCCGCTCGGAACACTGCATGAAAGAGACACCGATGGTCGACGAAGCGCTGCGCACCGCAACCATCCACCAGCTGGGCTCGGATGCGATCTTGCAGGTCAGCGATCGGCTCGACCATTC
>Ga0209987_10000005_pt1 | contig 89916 bp, 110 predicted proteins | sample N074metaG_FD_182134 | JGI IMG/M metagenome (GOLD analysis project Ga0209987, IMG submission 182134) | Deep subsurface microbial communities from Kermadec Trench to uncover new lineages of life (NeLLi) - N074 metaG (SPAdes) (version 2) | ecosystem: Environmental > Aquatic > Marine > Ocean...
GTACCGAGATGGTGATGCCGGGCGATAACGTGCAGATGGTGGTGAACCTGATTGCGCCGATCGCGATGGAAGATGGTTTGCGCTTTGCAATCCGTGAGGGTGGCAGGACCGTGGGCGCGGGCGTGGTGGCAAAGATTTTGGAATGATTCATGTGGGACAAACCCCCTGGTTTGTCCCCATTCATACTGTAGGAGCGGCTTCCAGCCGCGAATGAAGCGAAAATGGCAACTAACCAAAACATAAGAATTCGATTAAAAGCCTTCGATCATCGCCTGATCGATAAGTCGGCGCGCGAGATCGTGGAAACTGCGAAGCGTACCGGTGCTACGGTCAAGGGTCCGATTCCATTGCCCATGAAGATGGAGCGATTCACGATCCTGATCTCGCCGCATGTCAATAAGGACGCCCGGGACCAGTACGAAATCCGTACCCACAAGCGACTGATGGATATCGTCGACCCGACCGATAAGACGGTGGATGCCCTGATGAAGCTTGAGCTTCCCGCAGGGGTTGATGTGCAGATAAAGCTTAACTGAGGGCCGGATTGAGGCACCAAAGGCGATGTTTCGCATTGCAGGCAGATTGGACCCAAAAAAGCCCGACTATCAGCCGTTTAGGGGGTTGCGGGGCAGGAAACGCACGCTATAATAGCGGGCTCGACGAACTTGGCCGGGCCGGGAGTCGGCCAGGTTCGAAAACAGCGTCACATAGCCTAGCTCAGTGGCGCTGAAAGTTAGGTCGCCAGGAAACCGAAGGCGTACTCGGCAAATCCCGGACAACCGGTAATTTACCGGATTTGGGGTCAGCTCCTCAAGCCAGGAATACGGATGAGTGTTCCTGTCGATGGCTGGCCCTTTCGCGTGCCTAAGATATACGCGAAGGCATCGTAGGAGCTTGCCCCAGCGGGCGAAAGCGTTGCCGAGAAGAGCGACAAGGCATTGTAGGAGCTTGCCCCAGCGAGCGAATGCCCTGCTGGATAGCACTGACCAACCGAAGCCAGTGCAGTGAATATTGAAAGAAAGCTGAACCGTATTTTTTGGGCGCCGGCCAATCGAAGTCGGTGTGAGGATTGAAAGATGGCAATGGGTCTTGTTGGCCGCAAGTGCGGCATGACACGTGTCTTCACGGAAGACGGGGTATCCATCCCGGTCACCGTGATTGAGGCACAGCCAAACCGGATTACGCAGGTTAAGACCGTGGAAAAAGACGGCTATCGTGCATTGCAGGTTTCTGCAGGCAATCGAAAAGCGTCCCGCGTCTCCAGGCCTGAAGCCGGCCACTTTGCTGCGGCAAAGGTCGAAGCCGGCGACCTCATGACTGAGTTTCGCCTTGACGCTGATGAGCAGCCTGAGGAGGGGGAATTCGTACCTGGCATGGAGATCAAAGTCGATCTCTTCACTGAGGGTCAAAAGGTCGATGTCATTGGCACGACCATCGGTAAAGGGTTTGCCGGCGTCATCAAGCGCTACAACTTTTCCATGCAGGACGCTACTCACGGTAACTCGCTCGCGCATCGCGCACCGGGTTCCATTGGTCAAAACCAGACCCCGGGCCGCGTTTTCAAAGGCAAGAAGATGTCCGGCCACATGGGTAACGTTCGTCGTACGGCACAGAACCTCGAAGTAGTCCGCGTTGATACAGAACGAAATTTGTTGCTGATCAAGGGCGCAGTCCCGGGTCACAGCGGCGGTCGTGTTGTGGTCCAGCCTGCCGTGAAAGCGAGAAATGCATCATGAAGCTCAAGATGCAGGGTAGCGGCACCGTCGACGTCGCAGAGAGCGCCTTCGGCGCAGAATTTAATGAACCCCTGGTGCACCAGGTCGTTACCGCATTTCTCGCAGGTGGCCGTGCGGGAACCAAGGCTCAAAAAAATCGCTCACAGGCATCCGGTGGCGGCGCCAAGCCATGGCGACAGAAAGGCACGGGTCGCGCTCGCGCCGGCACCATTCGCAGCCCGATCTGGGTTGGTGGTGGCCGTACGTTTGCAGCGAGGCCGCGTGACTACAGTCAGAAGGTCAACAAGAAAATGTATCGCGCAGCTTTGCGGTCCGTTTTCTCCGAGCTCGTTCGGCAGGATCGCCTGGTTATCACGGACTCCATCACGATGGAGGCGCCTAAGACAAAAGAACTGGCCGAAAAGCTCAAGAAGCTGAAGCTCGATAATGTGTTGATCGTCAATGAGGCGTTTGACGAAAAGGTATATCTGTCAGCACGCAATTTGCCGGATGTCGGCATCTGCGATGCTGCTGCAATTGATCCGGTGGTGCTGATGCGCTTCGAAAAAGTGCTGATAACGTTGCCGGCGCTGAAGTTGATCGAGGAGCGCTTGTCGTGAGTGCGACAGCACATCAGGAACGGCTGATGACGGTTTTGCAGGGACCGCACATGTCAGAAAAAAGTCATTTGGCCGCGGAACGCAACCAGGTCGTTTTCAAGGTTCGTCCGGATGCCAACAAGGCCGAGATCAAGCAGGCGGTTGAGCTTTTATTCGAGGTGTCGGTCACGGATGTAACCGTCATCAACTATGCGGGCAAGATCAAGCGTCACGGCGCAAGCTCCGGCCGTCGCGCAGCCTGGAAGAAAGCTTATGTGCGGCTGGCGGAAGGCAGTCATATCGACTTCCTCGAAGCTGACTAGGACGGACGGGCAGGACAATGTCATTGCATAAATCAAAACCGACCTCAGCGGGGCGCAGGTTCCAGGTAACGGTCAGGACCGACGGGTTGCACAAAGGCAAACCGTACGGCCCGTTGCTGGACAAAAAAACCAAGACGGGTGGACGCAACAACAATGGCCGCATCACGGTTCGCCACCAAGGCGGCGGTCACAAGCAGCGATACCGGATCATCGATTTCAAGCGCGACAAGGACGGCATACCAGGGGTTGTAGAGCGTCTTGAGTACGACCCGAATCGCAGCGCACATATTGCACTGGTCAAATACGCTGACGGCGAACGCCGTTACATCCTGGCACCGAAGGGAATTCGGGAGGGTGCGACGATCATCAGTGGTGATGATGTGCCGATCGAGCGGGGTAATGCGTTACCACTCCGGAGTATTCCGGTGGGAACGCAGATGCACAACATTGAAATGAAGCCAGGCAAGGGCGGCCAGTTGATTCGCTCAGCTGGCGCTTCCGCACAACTTGCTGCCCGTGAGGGGATGTACGCGACCATTCGCTTGCGCTCCGGCGAGATGCGGAAGATTCACGTCGACTGCCGCGCCACGATCGGCGAAGTCGGTCATGGCGAACACAACCTGCGCAAGCTCGGCAAAGCTGGTGCGAAACGCTGGCGAGGAGTGCGGCCAACCGTACGCGGTGTCGCAATGAACCCGGTCGATCACCCGCACGGCGGTGGCGAAGGCCGTACCTCAGGGGGCCGCCACCCGGTCAGTCCATGGGGTACGCCGACCAAGGGATACAAGACGCGCTCGAACAAGCGTACGGACGGCATGATCGTGCGGCGCCGTAAGCGTAAATAGGAATTAATAGATGCCACGCAGTATTAAAAAGGGTCCGTTCGTTGATACGCATCTGGCGAACAAGGTAGCCGCTGCGGTCAAAACGAATGACAGGCGACCGATCAAGACCTGGTCGCGTCGTTCGATGGTTCTACCGGACATGGTTGGACTGACGATCGCCGTGCACAATGGACGGCAGCACGTGCCGGTTCTGATATCAGAGAACATGGTAGGCCATAAACTGGGCGAGTTCGCGATTACGCGTACCTTCAGGGGTCACTCCGGTGACCGCAAAACCAAGTAGGTCGAAGGAGTAAGTAATGCAGGTTGCAGCAACACTTCGGTACGCACGGATTTCGCCGCAGAAATGCCGGCTGGTGGCTGATGCCATTCGCGGCAAGAATGTGGATGAGGCGCTGAAAACACTTACTTTTACGCCGAGGAAAAGCGCGCGTATCGTCAAGAAAGTGCTCGAGTCGGCAATTGCCAACGCGGAGCACAACCACGGTGCCGATATCGATGAATTGAAGGTTTCAACAATTGAAGTGAACGAGGCGCCGACGTTCCGGCGTTTCCGGGCACGGGCGAAAGGGCGTGGCACTCGCATTATCAAACGCAACAGCCACATCACCATTCGGGTGGGAGACGAATAGTGGTTGTGGAGCTGAATGTAATACCAGTTATTCGACTGGGCAACGAGTAAATACTATGGGCCAGAAAGTACATCCAATTGGTATTCGTCTGGGAATCGTCAAGGATTGGTCGTCCAAGTGGTATGCCGATTCACGCACGTTTCCGGAGTACGTACGCCTTGACTATAAGGTGCGCGAGTTCATCAAGAATAAACTCAAGGACGCGTCGGTTAGCCGTATACACATTGAACGGCCGGCGAAGAAAGCGAACATCACGATTTATACCGCACGACCGGGAATCGTGATTGGCAAAAAGGGCGAAGACATTGAAAAACTCCGCTCTGAAGTCTCGAAGATTATTGAAATGCCCATCAACGACGTACGCATCAATATCGCCGAGGTTCGGAAGCCCGAACTGGACGCACAGCTCGTTGCTGAGGGCATTGCGCAACAGCTTGAGCGTCGCGTGATGTTTCGCCGGGCGATGAAGCGTGCTGTTACGAACACGATGCGCGTGGGTGCCGAGGGCATCAAGGTCAAGGTTGGTGGCCGATTGAACGGTGCGGAAATCGCGCGTTCGGAGTGGTATCACGAAGGCCGAGTGCCATTGCACACTTTTCGCGCGGACATTGACTACGGTCTTGCGGAGGCACATACGACCTATGGCGTCATCGGCGTCAAAGTGTGGATCTTCAAGGGCGAAATCTTTGACCAGCCCGACGTGGGATCTGCCGACGAGAAAGAAAAGGCAGTCGACGGCGCGCGTTAAGGGATAGCGAATATGTTACAGCCAAAACGAACCAAGTTTCGCAAACAGATGAAGGGACGCAATCGTGGGCTGGCGCTTCGCGGCAGTACGGTGGCCTTCGGTGAGTTCGGCTTGAAAGCCACGGAACGTGGTCGCCTGACGGCACGCCAGATTGAGGCAGCCCGTCGCGCTATGACCCGTCACATAAAACGTAGTGGCAAGATCTGGATTCGCGTGTTTCCGGACAAACCGATTACGAAAAAGCCCCTCGAAGTTCGGCAGGGCAAGGGTAAGGGTAACGTCGAGTACTGGGTTTGCCAGATTCAGCCGGGACGTGTCCTGTATGAGATGGAAGGTGTGTCGGAGAATGTCGCGCGTGAAGCATTTCGCCTGGCCGCGGCCAAGTTGCCATTCCAGACCACTTTTGCGACACGGCAGGTGATGCGATGAAGGCCGATGACCTGAGAGCAATGTCGCTGGATGACCTGAACAAGGAGCTTTTGAGCCTGCGGCGCGAGCAGTTCAATCTACGCATGCAGCAGGGTACAGGGCAAATGACACGGCCACACGAATACAGCCGGGTCAAGAAGGGCATTGCGCGGGTGAAGACTATTATGGGCGAGCTTGAGCAGACGAGTACAAGCGAATGAGCGAAGACACAAAAGAAGTTGTGGAAAGAGGCCGGCGTACAGTTACCGGCCGTGTCGTCAGCGACAAGATGGACAAAACGGTTTCCGTTTCCGTCGAGCGGCTGATTAAGCATCCTGCGTATGGCAAATACATACGCCGCACGACCAAGGTGCTTGCACACGATGAGAGCAACGAGTGTAAAGCGGGTGACAAGGTAACGATTAGTGAGTGCAGGCCCATATCCAAGCATAAGGCGTGGCAGGTTGTAAATATTGTTGAGCGTGCAGCCGAGCAGTAAGGGCGAGCTGCAAAAATATTGATGAAGAGTTTGAGTAGCGGGTTAGAACCATGATTCAGATGCAAACAATTCTTGACGCGGCTGACAATTCGGGCGCAAGGCGCATTATGTGCATCAAGGTGCTTGGTGGCTCGAAGCGGCGCTATGCCGGGGTCGGTGATGTCATCAAGGTCACCGTGAAGGACGCAATTCCTCGCGGAAAAGTGAAGAAAGGTGAGATTTATAACGCTGTGGTTGTACGAACCCGCAAAGGTGTGCGGCGCAAAGACGGATCGTTGATTCGCTTTGACGGTAACGCGGCAGTGCTGTTGAACGCACGTCTTGAACCCATCGGAACTCGCATTTTTGGCCCGGTTACGCGTGAACTCAGAACGAGCCGGTTTATGAAGATAATTTCGCTCGCCCCCGAAGTTTTGTAAGAACGCAATGCTGTCGTAGGAGCTCGCTCCGGCGAGCGAATAGGAAATTTGAAGAAATGAACAAGATCAGAAAAGGCGACGAAATCGTAGTGATAACCGGCAAGGACAAAGGCCGTCGTGGTACCGTCCTGCGGATTTTCGACGATGAGCGCGTGCTGATTGAAGGCGTCAACATCGCAAAGAAACATCAGAAGCCGAATCCGAACATGGGTGTTCAGGGCGGCATCATCGATCGCGAAATGCCGATGGATATCTCAAACGTATTGGTTTTTAACCCGAAGTCGAAAAAGGGTGATCGCGTAGGAATTCGCGTTAATGATAATGGTTCGAAAGAACGAATTTTTCGCTCATCCGGCGAAACAGTAGATATCTAATTGTGCGTAGGAGCCCGGCCCACCGGGCGAATAACCCGAGATAAACGTGTCACGACTGCAAGAGCAATACAACAACGAATTGCGCGGCCAGATCATGCAAAAGCTGGGTCTGAAAAACATGATGGAAGTGCCGCGCATCACGAAGATTACGCTGAACATGGGCGTAGGCGAGGCTGTGACTGACAAGAAAGTGCTCGACCACGCAATGGCCGACCTGGAGAAAATTGCTGGTCAGAGGCCTAAAATCACAAGGGCTCGCAAGTCCGTTGCGACGTTCAAGATTCGTGATGACTACAAGATCGGCTGCATGGTCACGCTGCGTCGCGAGCGCATGTACGAGTTCCTCGATCGTCTTGTCAATATCGCGATACCGCGTGTACGTGACTTTCGTGGGCTGAACCCGAAGGCGTTTGACAGGCAGGGCAATTACAGCATTGGCGTTTCCGAGCAGATCATCTTCCCGGAAATTGAATATGACCAGATTGACGCGATTCGTGGAATGGATATCACCATCACGACCACGGCTCGTAATCCTGAGGAAGGCTATGCTCTTCTTGAGGCGTTCAACTTTCCTTTCAAGAAACAAGACAGGGCATCGTAGGAGCGGCGACTCGCCGCGATAGCGAAGACAGGACGAAAGTATGGCAAAGAAATCAATGATTGAGCGCGAATTGAAGCGAACAAAACTTGTTAAGCGTTTTGCCGCAAAGCGTAACGCGCTGAAAGAAGTTATTCGCAATGTGAATTCATCTGATGAAGACAGGTTGGCAGCGCAGGTAAAGCTGAATGCGTTGCCACGTGATTCCAGTCCTTCGAGGCAGCGTAACCGGTGTGCGATTACAGGTCGCCCGCATGGCTTTTACCGTAAATTCGGCCTCGGCCGTAACAAGCTCAGGGAAGCCGCGATGAGAGGCGAGATCCCAGGGCTGACGAAGGCCAGCTGGTAGCAGGCGGAGCAGAATTATGAGTATGACCGATCCGATTTCCGACATGCTGACGCGAATTCGTAATGGCCAGAAGGCGCGGAAAGTGAGCGTTTCCATGCCAGCATCGACTGTGAAGATCGCCGTCGCCAATGTTCTGAAAGACGAGGGCTACATTACGGACTTCGAAGAGTCAGGCGAGGGCGCAGAGAAATCACTCAGCGTCGAATTGAAATATTTTGAGGGCACGCCGGTAATTGAAAAAGTACAGCGTGTCAGCAAGCCGGGCTTGCGCGTTTACTGCGGCAAGGATGATCTGCCGAAAGTGTTGGGTGGCCTCGGCATTGCCATCGTGTCGACATCTGCGGGTGTCATGAGCGACCGCCAGGCACGTAAGCAGGGTATTGGTGGTGAGGTTATCTGCGTCGTTTCCTAACGACGGATAGTCACCGGGAATAGACGAGACACAATTATGTCCAGAGTTGCTAAAGCACCAGTTGAAATGCCACAGGGTGTCGAGTTCAAGCAGTCAGGTACGGCTATTTCCGTAACAGGCGGTAATGGCACGCTGTCAATGGAGCTGAACTCGGAAGTCGAGTTGGCCCAGGAAGGCAACATGATCATGGTGAAGGCGCGCTCGGGTTCACGATTTTCGACAGCGATTTCCGGTACAACCCGGGCATTGCTGGCCAACATGGTTGAAGGCGTCACCAGGGGATTCGAGAAAAAGCTCGAACTCAAAGGCGTTGGTTATCGCGCCATAATTGAAGGCAAGAAACTGAACCTGACGCTCGGATTTTCGCACCCGGTGGTGTTCGAAATACCCGAGGGGGTTACGGTTGAGACCCCGAGTCAGACGGAGGTCACCGTCAAAGGCAACGATAAACAGAAGGTTGGCCAGGTGGCCGCAGAAATTCGCCGCTTCCGTCCGCCGGAGCCATACAAGGGCAAAGGTATCCGCTATGCCGATGAGCGTGTAGTGATCAAGGAAGCCAAGAAGAAGTAGCAGGTTCGACTATGAGACTCAACAAGAAACAAACCCGTTTGCGCCGCGCAAAAAAAGCGCGCGCAAAAATCGCAGAGCTGGCGGTGAATCGACTGAGTATTCATCGCACACCGCGTCATATTTACGCGCAGATAATCGCGCCTGATGGTGGCACCGTGCTGGCTGCTGCCTCGACGCTGGAAAAAGACGTCCGGAAAGGCATGAAGAACAGTGGCAACGTTGCCGCGGCAGCCATCGTTGGTGCCCGCATTGCTGAAAAAGCAAAATCGGTCGGTATCGATACGGTTGCATTCGATCGTTCGGGTTTTCGTTATCACGGTCGCGTAAGAGCGCTGGCCGACGCTGCCCGCGAGGCGGGATTGAAATTTTAGACAGAGGATTGAGGGCAGGCGCATGGCGCCGGCCGGACCAAAATTATGGCAAGAGTTGATCAATCACAAAGCAACGACGACTTCATTGAGAAACTCGTGGCCGTCAATCGTGTCGCAAAAGTTGTCAAAGGCGGACGCCAGTTCGGTTTTACAGCATTGACAGTGGTTGGTGACGGTAACGGACAGGTTGGTTTCGGTTATGGCAAAGCGCGCGAAGTGCCGATAGCTATCCAGAAAGCGATGCAGGCAGCCCGCAAGAATATGATCAGCATCAACCTGACCAACGAAACATTGCATTACGCCAAGAAGGGCCGCCACGGTGCGACCTACGTCTATATGCAACCAGCGTCTGAAGGTACCGGTGTAATCGCCGGCGGCGCGATGCGCGCCGTATTCGAGTGTGCTGGCGTACGCAACGTACTGGCGAAGAGTTATGGCTCGCGTAACCCGATCAACGTCGTGCGGGCGACGATTGGTGCGCTCCAGGATATTCACTCACCACGGCAGATTGCTGCGAAGCGCGGCAAGAAGATTAAGGAAATTTTGGCCTGAGTAGTGTCGGGCATTGGAATTTAAGAGATTCGAGCAATGGCGCAGCCAAAACAGTTAAAAGTGACGCTCACAAAAAGCCGGCATGGCCGGCTCAAAAGCCACAAGGCCTGTGTAGCCGGACTCGGCCTGCGCAAGATCCGTCAAAGCGTGACGGTTCTCGATACACCAGAGAACCGCGGCATGATTAACAAGGTTTCGTATCTCGTATCGGTAGAGGAAGTCTGAAATGCGTCTCAACGAATTATCGCCCGGCAATGGCGCGAAAAAAGAGGGTAAGCGGTTCGGACGTGGTCATTCGGCCGGCCAGGGCAAGACCTGCGGCCGTGGCCAGAAGGGCCAGCACTCACGATCGGGCGGTTACCACAAGGTTGGCTTCGAGGGCGGACAGATGCCATTGCAGCGACGTCTGCCGAAGGTTGGTTTCAACTCGCGCATGGCTCGCTACTCCGCGGAGCTTCGATTGCACGAACTCGAGCTGCCCGGAGACGACGTAATCGACATCGAGAGCTTGAAGAAAGCTGATTTGGTACCCGCCCAAACGGTGAAAGTGAAGGTCATCAAGTCAGGCGAGATCAGTAAGGCGGTCAAGATCAGGGGTCTTGCCGTGACCAAGGGTGCGCGGGCTGCCATCGAGGCGGCTGGCGGCACGATTGAATAAAGCATCGTAGGAGCCCGCCCCAGCGGGCGAATATGGAATGTAGGAGCGGCTTCCAGCCGCGATAGCGATGACAGGCAGAGAGATTAGGTAAGTGGCAAAACGCCCAACAATGAATCCGGCGGATGCTGCCAAATCGGGCAGCAAATTCGGCGAGCTGAAAACGCGCATCCTGTTCCTGGTGGGAGCATTGATCGTGTTTCGTGCTGGCACCTATATTCCCGTGCCCGGCGTAGATCCGGGTGCGCTGGCTTCGTTCTTCGATCAGCAGGCTGGCAATATGCTGGCGCTGTTCAACCTGTTTTCGGGCGGCGCATTGTCGCGCTTCGGGATTTTTGCGCTGGGCATCATGCCGTATATTTCTTCGTCGATCATCATGCAGATGGCAAGCATGATCGTGCCGACCCTGCAGGTGATAAGGAAAGAGGGCGAATCGGGTCGCCGCAAGATCACGCAATACACACGCTACGGCACGGTCGCGCTGTCGGCGTTCCAGTCGGTTGCTGCGGCATCCTGGTTGCAGAGCCAACCGGGTGTAGTCGTCAACCCGGGACCGGCATTCCTGGTCACGGCATGCATCACACTGGTAACCGGCACGATGTTCCTGATGTGGCTTGGTGAGCAGATCACCGAGCGAGGCATCGGTAATGGTATCTCGATGATCATCCTGGCCGGCATCGTTGCAGGCTTGCCGGCAGGTGTTGCCGGTACTGCGGAACTGGTCCGCACTGGCGAGATGTCGCCTGCAACAGCAATCTTGTTGTTTCTGGGGACCGTCGTTGCGATAACATTCGTGGTTTATATGGAGCGGGCGCAGCGCCGCATTACGGTGAATTACGCGAGAAGGCAGCAAGGGCGAAAAATGTATGCGGCACAAAGCACGCATCTGCCGTTCAAAATAAATATGTCGGGTGTAATTCCTCCGATTTTCGCTTCGAGCATCCTGATGTTCCCGGCAACGATTGCGCAGTTCTTCGGGCAGTCCGCCAATCCGAATGCGGTGCAGAGCGCATTGCAGACCATTGGCGCCAATCTCGGACCAGGGCAGCCAATTTACGTCATCCTGTACGGAGCGATGATCATATTCTTCTGCTTCTTCTATACGGCGTTGGTTTTTAACTCTAAAGATACAGCTGACAATCTGAAGCGCTCGGGTGCTTTTGTTCCGGGAATCCGGCCCGGCGCGCAGACCGCTGAGTACATCGACCGCGTGCTAACACGATTGACATTCTGGGGCGCGCTTTATATCGCCGGTGTTTGCCTTTTGCCGGAAATATTCCGCATGTTCTACCCGAGTTTACCGTTCAATTTCGGCGGCACCTCATTGTTGATACTTGTCGTCGTATCGATGGACTTCATGTCGCAAATGCAGGCGCATGCAATGAGCCGTCAGTACGAGGGCATGATGCAAAAGGCCAACCTGCGCAACTACGGACGCAGTGGTTCCATACGCTAGAGAAATTGAATTTGACTTGTGTAATGACGTTGTCATGCAAGGCTGCTGATTCGTCAGAAATTTTTGGAGAAGGCTCATGAAAGTCAGAGCTTCAGTTAGAAAAATGTGCAGAAACTGCAAAATAATTCGGCGTAAAGGCGTTGTTCGGGTGATTTGTACTGACAAACGTCACAAGCAGCGCCAGGGCTAAGCAAACTAGGAAAGGTGTAAAGTGGCTCGAATAGCAGGCATAAATATTCCGATGAACAAGCACATCGTGATTGGGCTGACGTCTATCTTTGGCATCGGCACCTCGCGAGCGAGGCAGATCTGTACTGCGGCCGGCGTTAAACCGGAAATGGCAGTGAAGGATCTGGCGGAGCCGGAAGTTGCCAATCTACGAACGGCTGTCGCCAATTTCACTGTCGAGGGCGACCTCCGGCGCGAAACCTCAATGGACATCAAGCGCCTGATGGATCTTGGCTGTTATCGCGGTATCCGCCACAGACGCGGTCTTCCGTTACGTGGCCAACGCACGCGTACGAACGCGCGGACGCGGAAAGGCCCAAGACGACCAATAAAGAGGTAAGGAAACGGGGCTGAAGCCCCTCCCACTGTAGGAGCGGCTTGCAGCCGCGAAGAGAGAAATTAGGAGCCCAATGTGGCAGAACCGAAAAAAAAGAAGGTCAAAAAGCATGTGGTGGACGCAATTGCGCACATTCATGCTTCCTTCAACAACACGATCATTACGATTACCGATCGCCAGGGAAATACACTTGCCTGGGCGACCGCTGGTGGCTGTGGTTTTCGTGGTTCACGTAAGTCGACCCCGTTTGCCGCGCAGGTAGCTTCCGAGAAAGCTGGCCGGTTGGCGCTCGAGTTTGGCGTGAAGAACGTAGACGTTCGTGTCCGGGGGCCGGGGCCAGGCAGGGAATCTGCCGTGCGTGCACTGAATGCCCTTGGATTTCGTATTCAAAATATAGAGGACGTAACGCCTATCCCTCATAACGGCTGTCGTCCGCCTAAAAAACGCCGTGTATAGAGACTAATTTAATGGCAAGATATCTTGGACCAAAATGTAAACTGTCCCGCCGCGAAGGCACAGACCTGTTTTTGAAGAGTGGCATAAGGCCTCTCGAATCGAAGTGCAAACTGGATGTGCCGCCAGGCGGCGCTGCACAGCGTCGCCCGCGCCTGTCGGACTATGGAACGCAGCTTCGCGAAAAACAGAAACTCCGTCGCATGTATGGCGTGCTCGAACGACAGTTCCGGAATTACTACAAAAAAGCCGCCCGATTAAAGGGTTCAACTGGTGAAAACTTGTTGCGACTGTTAGAAGGGCGTCTTGACAATGTTGTCTATCGCATGGGCTTTGCGTCAACGCGCGCGGAAGCGCGTCAGCTCGTTAGCCACAAAGGTATCGCGGTGAATGGCAAGTTAGTCAACATTCCTTCTCTTCAGGTGAACGCCGGCGATGCGGTTGGCGTTCGCGATAAAGCAAAAAAGCAACTTCGCATTCAAAGCGCTTTGGAAATTGCGACCCAGATCGGGCTCCCGGAATGGGTTGATGTGGATGCGAAGAAGATGGCAGGTACTTTGAAATCGCTGCCGGACCGGGAAGATATCCTTCCGGATATCAATGAAAATCTCGTCGTTGAACTGTACTCGAAATAGTCAGGAGTTACACTTATGCAGGACTCTGTAAATGAATTTCTGAAACCGCGCGTTGTGAAGGTTTCGCCAGTTACTGATCTTCACGCAAAGGTCACGATAGAACCATTTGAGCGCGGTTACGGGCACACGCTTGGCAATGCGTTGCGCCGCATTCTGCTTTCATCGATGCCCGGTGCTGCAATCGTGGAGGCTGAGATTGAGGGCGTTCTGCACGAGTACACCAGTATTGAGGGAGTTCAGGAAGATGTTGTCGATATTCTTCTGAACCTGAAGCAGGTCGCAGTACGCATGCATACGCGTGATACAGCGGAACTCAGAATCTCGAAAAGAGGGCCGGGCACTGTGACCGGCGCCGATATTCAACTCGACCACGACGTTGAGATCATGAATCCGGACATCGTTATCGCCAACCTGACCAAGGATGGCGAGTTGAACATGTTGCTGAAGGTCGAGCGCGGCCGTGGATATCGCCCGGCGACGCAACGCCCGGCCTTTGAAGAGCAGACTGGCCCGATCGGCCGACTGCAACTCGATGCGTCGTTCAGCCCGGTAAATCGGGTTACTTACGACGTTGAATCTGCCCGCGTAGAGCAGCGCACGGACCTGGACAAGCTGATCATCGATATCGAAACCAACGGCACTATCGATCCGGAAGAAGCGATTCGCAGGGCTGGCAGCATTCTGAAAGACCAGCTGTCTGTGTTCGTCGACTTGCAGGGCAAAGAGGAAGGCGCCGGTGGCATGGCCGAGAATCAGATCGATCCGATTCTGCTGCGCCCGGTTGACGAACTCGAACTTACCGTTCGTTCCGCAAACTGCCTCAAGGCAGAAAACATCATGTACATCGGCGATCTCGTTCAGCGTACCGAGGTAGAACTTCTTAGGACTCCGAACCTTGGTAAAAAGTCATTGACTGAAATCAAGGAAGTGCTGGAAGGCCACGGCCTTGGACTCGGTATGCGTCTGGAAAACTGGCCGCCGGCAAGCTTGCGCCCGGAACCCGAGCTCGCGATTTAATAATCAGGACCAAAGACCATGCGTCACAGAAAATCCGGTCGTAAACTCGGCCGCAACAGCTCACATCGCAAGGCCATGTTCCGTAACATGGCAACGTCGCTGGTGCGCCACGAAATGATCAGGACCACCGTACCTAAAGCCAAGGAATTGCGCAGGGTTGTCGAACCGCTGATCACGCTCGCAAAGGTAGATGGGGTCGCAAACCGCCGCCTCGCCTTCAGTCGCCTGCGCGATAAGGAAGCGGTTGGAAAGCTGTTTAGTGATCTTGGGCCGCGTTTCAAGGATCGCCCCGGCGGGTACCTGAGAATTCTGAAGACTGGCCCAAGACCAGGTGATGCAGCACCAATGGCGATCGTACAACTGGTTGATGGGCCGGTTGATGGAGAGGCAGAAGCCGCGCCGGCGGAAGAATAAGCTCTCACTAATAAGAACATGGAAGGCGGGCTTTATGCCCGCTTTTTTTTGCGGGTTTAGCCGAAAAAGCCGTTTGACATAAATATTCTGCACCACCCTGCATGGGTTCTGAGGCCCATATGCCTGACCAAAAAAACCGGTCAAATTCACTGATTCGGACTACCAAGCGCACCATAACTAATTCAATTTACGGTAGAAAAACGCCTATTCGCCGTGATGTGAGGGACCTCACAGCGTTACCATTGCAATCTAATTACAGTGAGCACAGTTTGCAGGACCCGAGGCCAAAGCGATTAGCAAGGACCAGAAATTTTCAGAGTGCGTCATTCTGGATAAGGAGACATTTGATCCGGACGCCGTATTTCTGGACGACATTGTCGATGACGAAGTGTTGCCCCGGCTCAGTCTTGCTGTCGATGGACTGACCACAGCGATCGACGGTGCCGGCGGTAATCTGGAAATGCCCTCAGAGGATACTGCCGCCAACCAGATCATCAAGCCTTCGACGACTATGCCGGTCGCAATCCTGGATCCAGAACAGCTCGAGGTCTATGGCTGGGAATCTTCTTTATGGCGCAAGATTAGAGGTTACCTGGGATTCTGACGCTCGACCCAACTAATCGGAAATTAAAGGCTCCTTCATGGGGCCTTTGTTTATTAATCGCCCGCTTAGGAAGGGCTCCTACATCGGAACTAAAAAACCCCGCCGTAGGAGCCCTTCCTAAGCGGGCGATTCTTCTCCGATCATGCTCCATCGATTAGACTCCCAAGATGGACCATAACTTCAAAGACAAAACCGTCATCATCACAGGCGGATCCCTTGGTGTAGGTGCGGCGACCGCCGCTAAATTTGCGCATGCGGGCGCCAACCTCATGCTTGTGGCTCGCACTAAAAAGAACCTCGAACGCATCGCAGAAGAACTACGGCCAAGAACCCGGGTCGAGACTGTCTCGATGGATGTAACTGACTTGGCTGCCTGTACGAATCTGTTCAAGAAAGCGGAGTTCGAATTTGGCGGCGTTCATATCCTGGTCAACAATGCCGGATTTCATGAACGCGGCCCCGCGGAAAATATTGCGACTGAAGATCTCGCCAAGATAATTGACGTGAATCTCAAGGCCCCGATAATCCTGAGCCGCCTGGCGATACCGTATCTCCGGAAGTCCGGTGGTGGTGCGATTATCAATGTTGGGTCACTCGCCGGAAGAACACCGGTTCCGGGGGACGCGACCTATTCCGCCAGCAAGGCGGGATTGCGTGCCTTTACCCTGTCGCTGGCAGAGGAGCTCAGGGACGCGAATATCAAGGTGGCTGTTGTGTCTCCAGGACCAATCGATACCGGCTTCATCATGTCGAATATCGAAAACGTTACCGATTTGACGTTTTCACAGCCGATTTGCACGGCGGACGAGGTCGCCGATGAGATTATGAAGCTCTGTTTCAACGACAAACGTGAGCGGTCCATGCCGCCGATCAGCGGGTTTTTGACAACAATAACCTATCTGTTTCCCGGCTTTCGCCGTATGATGCGCCCGTTACTCGAAAGTCGGGGTCGGCGCGTGAAGCGGAAGCTCATAGCGCAAAAGCGTGCGGCACAGGAGTAGGAGATATGAATTTTGACCTGGCACAAGTCAATGTCGCGACCACTTACTACAGCCAGGACCTGCCGGATGCCTTTACCTTCAGAAAGTTCTTAGAGGCACCTCTTTACACAGGAGATAGCCAGTGGCTGACGAGCTGCAAATCATCCCGGGAATCGGGCCCAGCATGGCACGGGATCTGCGGGATCTGGGCATATTCGAGCTGACGGACCTGCAGGGGCAGGATCCGGAGATGATGTACAAACGCCTGTGCCTGATACATGGCATGCACATTGATCGTTGTGTCCTGTACGTGTTTCGTTGCGCCGTCTATTTCGCCTCGGAAGATGAGCACGACCCCGAGCTGCTCAAGTGGTGGAACTGGACGGATGAGGGCGGCAAGGTTCATTAGGTCTGGCCCGACCCGACATGGCTGAAAAACTTGATGATGAAGAGATTGGTGCGGGCCTCAGTGAATTGCCTGGCTGGTCACTCGCGAACGATAAACTCAGACGCGAATTCAAGTTCGGAAACTTCGTCGAAGCATTCGGTTTCATGACCAGCGCGGCCATCGAATCGGAAAAAATGAATCACCATCCCGAATGGTGCAACGTCTACAACAAGGTTGTTGTCGACCTGACGACTCACGACGCCGGCGGTATCACCATGCTGGATTTCGAACTTGCCAGGAAAATGAACGATTTGGCGAAGTCTGGCATTTAGGAATTCGCCCGCTGAGGCGGGCAATTCTGACTAGGCCGCAAACGCATCCCGCGTCAGATTCTCGCAACCGTCCGCCAGCACTCGCACATTGTCTTCGATGCGAATGCCGCCATACGGTCTTAACCAGTCAAGCCGTTCCTGATTGATCATTGCCTGCCCTGGCGTGCCAGCAAGATTGTCCTGCAACATGTCTATTACGTACAATCCGGGTTCGATCGTCAGTACCTGATCGACTTCAAGTTGCCGGGTCAATCGCAGGAGCGGATGCCCGCTTGGCGGATCGACCACTGTTCCCAGGTCATCGCCCTGATGCCCACCGACGTCGTGCACCTGGATTCCGAGCAGATGCCCCAGGCCATGCGGATAAAATGCCGACGTGACACCCGCTTCGATCAAGGCGTCGGCGCTGCCTTTTGCCACCCCGATTTCTGCCAGGAGCTCCGCGATTTTGCGGTGACAGGAAATATGAAGTTCTGAAAAGTCGAGCCCCGCTTTTACCCCAGCCACGAGTTGCTGCTGCAGTTCATCGAAGCGCTCGATGAGATCTGCAAATTCCCCGGACTCTTTTGCATAGGTTCGGGTAATGTCGCTGGCATATCCGCAAATTCTGGCACCGGCGTCAATCAGAAACGAACGACTTTCTGCAGGTTTTTCCCGCGACTGGTGCTGATAATGGAGGACGGCGCCGTTCTCGTTCAATGCAATGATGTTACCGTAGGGCAGTTCGCTATCCGTGTGTTTAACCGCGCGGCAGTAATCAAGGTGAATGTCGTATTCTGATTTTCCTGCCCGGAATGCTTTCTCTGCAGCAGCATGCCCCTTGACTCCGCGTCGAGATGCGCCGCGCATGCACTCAAGCTCGTAGGCAGTTTTTACGCCGCGCCAGTAATGCAGCATGTTGAGGGCGCTCGATGGATTGATGCGGTCAATGCCAAAGGCGTGTACCGGATCCTTAATCTCGCCTATCAATATACACTTGCTGGCATCCTCAGGTAGATGGCGAGCAACGTCTTCGTGCTTGTGCACCACGCGAATCTCGAACTGATCGACCCAGTATCCTTTCGGGTTTGCCGGCGGCAGATGCCAGTAGTCCTTCTCCTGGTAATAGACCAGCACCGGGATTTTCCCCGGCGTGTGGATCACATAACAATAAGGTATCTGTGTGAGCGGCAGCCAGCCGACGAAATGCGGATTGGGTTTGAAAGGATAGTCATAGTCATCCAGGAACACGGCCCGCGGTGCACCCGAAAAAATGACCGCATAGCTGGCGCCTGCGCGTTCGAGCGCCTGGTCGTGGCGGGATTTGATAGTCTGGATATGGTCCGGATAAAGCGAGCCGAGAACGGCCTCGTCGACGTACGGGGTATTGCTCATTTGGCCATCATAACCGGATTCCGGAAGCGGGGTGAATCTGGCAGGAACACCCTGCAGCGCCGGATTGGGAGTTTCAATCCACGCATAAACTAGGCATCATTTACGGTTTTCCAGAGTGGCCCGGAGATATGTATGAATCATGTGACTTTGCTGGTGCTGGGGCTGATGGCTAGCCTCACGACATATGCGCAGGGGTTTGACCGGGTAACGGGCGAGCCGTTTGCGTCGCGCTCCGAGGTCATCGCAATACAGGGCATGGCTGCCACCAGCCAGCCATTGGCGACCCAGGTGGCACTCGATATTCTAAAGGCGGGCGGCAGCGCTGTGGATGCTGCAATCGCCGCAAACGCGACCCTCGGATTGATGGAACCGACCGCCTGTGGCATCGGTGGAGACCTGTTTGCGATCGTGTGGGACGCCGAGAAAGGCGAACTGACCGGCCTCAATGCCTCCGGTCGCTCGCCGGAATCGCTGACCCTCCAGCACTTCAGGGACTTAGGGCTTGAGGGCATCCCGTATCTCGGGCCGCTCACTGTCAGCGTGCCGGGCGCCGTAGACGGCTGGTATGAATTGCACCAGCGCTATGGGCGACTGCCGATGTCCGAGCTGCTGGCGCCGGCGATTAGCTATGCGGAACAGGGATTCCCCGTCACCCAGTTTATTGCGAACCTGTGGCAGGAAAACGTCGAGTCCCGGCAAGGGTATGCCGGTGTGAAGGAGATCTACATGCCTGGCGGTGCTGCACCGAAGACCGGCGACATATTCAGGAATCCGAATCTTGCCAACACCTACAAGAAGATTGTCGCAGGTGGCAGGGACGCTTTTTACAAAGGTGACATCGCCAAAACAATTGACGCCTACATGGCCGAGCACGGTGGCTTCCTGACAGTCGAAGATCTCGCCAAGCATACGTCGGAATGGGTGACGCCGCTGTCCATCAACTATCGGGGCTACGACGTGTACGAGCTCCCGCCTAACGGGCAGGGCATTGTCGCGTTGCAAATGCTGAACATCCTCGAAGGTTACGATCTAAGAAGCATGGGCTTTGGCAGTGCGCAATATTTGCACACGCTGATTGAGTCCAAGAAAGTCGCTTATGAAGATCGTGCCAAATATTATGCCGACCCGGATTTCTACAATGCGCCGATCGATATGCTGCTGTCCAGGGAATACGCCGCCGAACGCCGCCAGTTGATCTCTGACGACAAAGCTGCAACTACCTATCCGCCCGGAGACGCTAAACTCGAAACCGGCGACACGATATACCTCACGGTTGCGGATGCGGACGGCAACATGATTTCCTTGATCCAGTCCAACTATGGCGACCTCGGCTCCGGCATGACACCGGAAGAGCTGGGTTTCCAGCTGCAAAACCGTGGTCAGTTGTTCAGCCTCGAAGACGGACACGCCAACATTTACGAACCTGGCAAACGGCCGTTCCACACAATCATCCCGGCGTTCGTCATGAAGGACGGCAAGCCCTGGCTCAGCTTCGGTGTGATGGGTGGCTCGATGCAGCCCCAGGCGCATGCACAGATTCTCATCAACCTGATCGACTTCGATATGAACCTGCAGGAAGCGGGCGATGCGGCGCGGATGCGCCACAGCGGCTCGTCACAGCCGACCGACGAGGTAATGACCGATGGCGGCACCGTGTACCTGGAAAGCGGTATCCCGGAGAGCGTCCGTGAGGAACTGCGGGCAATGGGTCACAATATCGCGACCGCGCGAATCGCATACGGCGGCTACCAGGCGATCCTCAGAAATGATGTGCAAGGTGTCTACTACGGTGCATCCGAATCCCGCAAGGACGGACAGGCAGCCGGGTATTAAGTAATGGCTCAAGATATTTATCTCACCGGTATTACAACGACCGGCACACCCCATATCGGCAATTATGTGGGCGCCATCCGGCCCGGAATTGCGGCGAGCAAGGATCCGTCCAAGAAAAACTATTATTTTCTTGCCGACTATCATGCGCTCGCCAAGGCTGAAGACCCTGATCGCGTTCACCAGTCATCACTGGAGATAGCCGCATCGTGGCTGGCGCTTGGGCTGGATACTGACAATGCTGTCTTCTACCGGCAATCGGATATCGATGAGATCCTGCACCTGACCTGGATCCTGACCAGCGCGACAGCCAAAGGTTTGATGAACCGTGCCCACTCTTACAAGGCCGTCGTGCAGGCCAACGTAGAAAGCGGCACCAGGGACCCGGACAAAGGCATCATGATGGCGCTCTACAGCTATCCCATCCTGATGGCAGCCGACATCCTGATGTTCAAGTCGACGAAAATTCCTGTCGGCCGCGATCAGAAACAGCACGTCGAGATGACGCGAGATATTGCACAGCGATTTAATCACCGTTATGGCGAAATTCTGGTGATTCCCGAAGCCGTCATCAGCGATGACACTGCGCTGCTGTCCGGTCTCGATGGCCGCAAGATGAGCAAGAGCTACAACAACATCATCCCGCTCTTCGCCGACGAAAAGAAACTCCGTAAGCTCATCATGAAGATCAAGACTAACAGCCAGGAACCAGGCGAGCCAAAGGACACCGAAGGCTCAGCGCTGTTCGACATCTACAAAGCGTTTGCGACGGAAGGCGAAATCAGAGACATGGAAAAGCGCTACGCCGATGGCATCGCCTGGGGCGAGATGAAGCAAGTGCTGTTCGAATACATCAACGAACACATCAAGCCGGCGCGCCAGGAATATCAGCGACTGATCGATGACCCGGCCATGATCGAACAGGAACTCACGAAAGGCGCCGAGAAGGCCAGGGAAGTCTCTGTCCCGTTCCTCGCAGAAATCCGCTACGCAATCGGCATAAGAAAGCTCGGCTGACGCCTTTCAGATAGCAGTCGATCCCGTAACTCTCACTGTTGGCCAGGGATTACAACCCGTGCGCGATTACGGTTCTTGCTTCTCTTTGCGTAAAGACGACCGGAATTTTTCGTTCACGACGGGCCCGGACGACATTGTCCATCCATTCGAGCTCAATCTCGAGAACGTGGCGATACCAAAAAGAAGCGCCGACAGTGCCTGATTTTGCGTTGATGCTGACACCTTGCCGCGCACCGCCAAATCCGTGAGAAAAGCTTCAACTTCCGGAGCACCCAATTCCCGTGGAAGACGCTTGTCATTGGCCAAAATAATTCGTCTTATCCAGCCGACATAAGTTCGTTCCGTCGAAAAACTGTAGTAGCGGAAACGTAGCGCGTGGCGGACGCTGATGCGAAACGCACTATTTCAAACGAGGAAATGGGCCGACGAATTTGCTCATGGCAGAGCTAGTCTGGACAGGGGAATCTGAGCGCTGGCTGAATGACATATTCGATTACATTGCGCTAGATAATCCTGATGCGGCTGCTGGAGTTGTGGCGGGAATCTACGATCGGGCTCAGACACTTCTCCAATTTCTCGAATCTGGGTACAAGTACGAAGGCAGCACAGAGGACGTGCGTATCCTGTTTTATGGTCACTATTGAATTGGCATAGGATCGCGGGCGATGAGATCATCATTCCAGGCGTGTTTCATGGTGCCCTGGCCATCGAGAGGTGCCTGATTTGAATTCATCGAATCTAACAATGCGCTGCATAGGCTACCCGGGCGCATCTGTCACGGCTCTTGCAGGGTTGTCGTTTCTTGGGTTTGCAACAGCTGCGCCAAATACCGGCGCCAGTGAGCTAAACCGTTAGACGCCTTACCCGCCCTCATCACTTTGTTCGCGGGAGCTTCTTGAGAGTAGTATCAATAGTGATACTATATTTTAGTAACTTCGATTGAGGATCTTCTGACAAAGATGGGGCGAAATCAGAAGGGAATTTGCTTCAACGATCTCGCCAAAGTTTGTAACGATTTTTTTGGGAAGCCCCGAAAATCAGGATCCAGTCACAGGGTTTACAAAACAGCCTGGCCAGGAGATCCGAGGGTCAACATTCAGGACTCCCGCGGTAAGGCGAAAGCCTATCAGGTACGACAGGTTCTTTTGGCAATTAAACGATTTGAGAGTAATGATGGGTAAAGAAGCAGATCGATATACGTACCGTGTTACCTGGTCTGAGGAAGATAACGAGTATGTTGGACTATGTGCAGAATTCCCGAGTCTAAGTTGGCTTGAGGAATCTCCGGAAAAGGCGCTGTTCGGGGTCCGAAAGCTTGTGAAAGAAACAGTAGCGGACCTGAAGAAAACTAAAGAGCCGGTTCCGGACCCAATATCAACTCGACCTTTCAGCGGGAAGTTTATGGTTCGAGTTCCTCCAGAGGTACACCGTATGCTTGCGATTAAGGCAGCAGAGTCGGGCGTTAGTATCAATCGACTAGTGTCCAGTAAATTGTCGTGATGCGGCGTCTAACAAGTCACTGCACTGGTCGCTGGGCGGTTCGCCGCACGTTTTCTGTCACACTTCGTGCACTGTTATGATGTTTGCTTCGCACGAAGTGCGCCAGTGTCCTGGCGCCAGTGAGCCAAACCGTCAGGAAGCCGATTGATTGTGAATACTACGCACCGCTGTTGGACAATCGTCGTCGCGCTGGCTCTCACAGCGGGCGTCGTACAAGCCCAAGAAGTTGAACTGGCTCGAGGGGCTGAGCTACTCGTGCCCTTCAAACGAGACCTTCAGGAGGCGCTTCGTCTGGGGCTCGTGCAGGGTGCTGTCCAGGCGATCAGTGCTTGTCAGCTGCAAGCCCCTGAGATCGCGGAGGCGCTTTCGCTTGACAGCATGAGCCTGGGGCGCACCAGCCATCGCCTCCGCAATCCCGCCAATGCTTCTCCCGGGTGGGTCCGTCCCATCCTGGAGGACTACGTTGCCAGTTCTTCGGTTCGCGCGCCACGGATCGTGGCTCTGCCAAACAAGCGATCGGGCTATGTCGAGCCGATTCTGCTCCAACCTCTCTGCCTGACTTGCCATGGGGACGTTCTGGCCCCCGACATTGAGTCGCGAATCAACGATCTGTATCCGGAAGACCGCGCTGTCGGGTTCCAGGTTGGCGATCTTCGGGGCGTATTCTGGATTGAGTTTCCTGCGGAGGAGTGAGAGCGACATACGTTCCGTTGTCGGACCGTCAGGCAGTACAGATTGCACACCTGGATCAGAGGGTTAAATTGGGCACGCTATCCCACCAGCAGGCGAGGCGGACGTACGATCGAATCGGCTCGCTGCAAGATTCGCAGGGCTTCTACGAGGATCGCGCCACAGGTTTAGTCCTGCTGCATGGAAATTTCAACTCAGCTGAATCTGTCTTCGAGTTCGGCTTTGGCACTGGCCGCTTCGCACTGCGGCTGTTTGCAGAGTATCTGTCCAACACGGCGCGCTACCGGGGAGTAGACGTCAGCCCGAAGATGGTACGACTGGCCGCATCCCGTCTCGCCGCATACGCGCCGCGGGTGGAGGTGATCCTTACCGAGGGCGGGCTTCCGGTTGATGAACCTGCCGGGTACTACGATCGCTTTGTATCAAACTACGTCTTCGATCTGCTTTCCCATGAGGACATTCGGGCTGTGCTTCGCGAAGCCCATCGAATGCTTCGCCTGGACGGTCTGCTCTGTTTGTCCGGCCTTACAAGCGGCGCTGGATTTGCCTCGCGGATCGTTGCGGGCGTCGTGAGCTGGACGCAAACTCGTTGGCCCTCCCTGGTGGGCGGTTGCCGTCCTGTCGATCTTCTACCATTTCTGCCGGAGTCAAAGTGGCAGGTGCAGCACCACTCGAAGGTGGTGGCTTTTGGCGTGCCATCCGAAGTCGTGGTGGCAAGGAAGTGTTAAGGCCGCCGCCTGACAAAGTGCTGCACTGGTCGCCTGCGGTGATTGTCACGTCTCTTGCATTGGGGCGACTCGAGCCCCGCCACTTATTGACCAGTGAGCTAAACTGTCAGGTGCCGGGCGAGAAAACCAGGCTAAGAACGCGTTCTGTTTCATCAGGTCCGTGTTTCCGTGGAAACATTATTGTCCGTTTGTAAAATAATCGGGCTTATTGGGACCATTCCTGACTGTAGAAACTCCGGCAATTCTGCCACCGTCTGCTGACAGATGATCCCTGCAAAACTGGCCAATTCGTCGACAAACAAATTCTGACAGGCCGGCCAGCCTACAAGAGGGCAGCAGATGCACATACAACCAGATCTTTCATCGCGTCCACTTCAGCTCACGGTTGAACGCACGATGCTTGCGTCTCCCAGCGTGGTTTACCGGGCATGGACAGAGCAATTCGACCAATGGTTTGCTGAACCTGGCACCTTGCTGATGAAGGGCGAGGTGAATGTTCCCTTTTTCTTCGAAACGCATTTCGAAGGACAGCGCCATCCGCATTACGGGAGATTCCTGCAGCTGGTTCCCCACCAGTTGCTGGAGCTGACGTGGGTCACCGGCAACCCGGGGACAAAAGGCGCTGAGACCGTCATAACTATTGAACTCTCGCCAAAAAAAAGCGGAACACAGCTGAAGCTCACGCATGCCGGTTTCGCGGACGAGGACACCAGGAACGGGCATGAAGAGGCCTGGCCAGAGGGGCTTGCTAATCTTGATCATTGCATGGTCAAAGAAGCGTCGTGAACGAGTCCACCAGTGCAAATTCAGGAGCTTTCCGGCGTGCGTTTATGTTTCGCGACAGCACCTACGTTATGCTTGTTGCTTCTGACAGAACGATTATCTGGAACGTCTGAATACCCTATGCCGCCGATGCCAAGACCTCTCATGCCGATTATGGCGACCGTTTTCGTCATGCTTTTCCTGTGGATCAGCGCAGTGCCGCTGTTGTCGTGGTACGAGTTCAGCGCTGATTACCAGGATCTTGCGGATGAGTCTTTCCAATGGCACCACCAGGGCATAAGCAATTACAACTTTGAATTCGAGATTCTGGATTTCAAAAGCCGGCCTGTTCCGGGACCGATCAGGATTCACGTGCGAGATTCGAAATTCGTCGCCGCATATAGAATTGACAGCGATGAACTAGTCGACATCATGGACCTGGCTGATGTTCCGGCCACTATCGAGTCAGCTTTCGAATTTGCCACGAGACTTCTCGAGGAACACCCGTACAGGATTGACATCGAGTATGATGCTGTTTTGCATTATCCGGCGTCAGTTTCAGTCAGTTTCAGCGACCGAAGCCGCGATCGGGCGACGTACAACATCACGTGGTTTGAAACGGTTTACGATAGTCCATGATGACTTCCGGGACAGGAACCACGGCGGCCCGAAGGGCGATTTCAAGGAGACAGAATGAGTAGTGCGCAAAGATTTGATGCCAAAAATCAAACAGTTGGGATGGAGAATACCGGCCTTTGCCAGCCGATGCGTGAACAATGAAATCAAGAATTCTCTTTGCAAGTTTTCTCCTGGTCCTGTCGGCCGTTACTGCTGCGCAACAACAACCGGGTCACATCGACCCGGTGCTAGTGTCTCCCGACATATATACGGTATTGCTGGAGAACGAGCATGTTCGTGTCCTGGAGTACCGGATCCTGCCCGGCGAGAAAGAAGCATGGCACACCCATCCGCCCAAGGTGGCCTACATTGTTTCCGGCGGCAAGCTGCGCATCACGAAGGAAGACGGAGATTCCTTCGTTGTGCAGGAAGACTCCGACAATGTTGCGTGGATGAATGCGGTTGGCCGTCATTTCGGTGAGAACATCGGTACCACGCCGGTTCGCATCGTACTTGTCGAAATCAAGTCGCTGGCCGATGCGCCGTTCGAGGACATTGGCAAACGGGATTGAATTGCTTCCATGAAGGGGCGCCAACTTTGCGTATGCCGGACAAATTTCTCGACGCTGCAATTAAGGAGGCACGCCAGGGACTGGATTCCGGTGGTATTCCGATTGGTTCGGTATTGGTCATCGATGGGGAGATTGCGGCGCGCGGGCACAATCGCCGGGTACAACGCGGCAGTGCAATTCTACACGCGGAAATGGATTGCCTGGAGAGTGCCGGGCGTCTGAGTGCGGCGGACTACCAGCGGGCAGTGCTGTATTCGACCTTGTCACCCTGCGACATGTGCAGCGGCGCGATCCTGCTCTACAAGATTCCCAAAGTAGTGATTGGCGAAAACCGTACGTTCCAGGGCCCGGAGGAATACCTGCGATCACGCGGGGTCGAGCTTGCGATCGTGGATAACCAGGAGTGCTATCAATTGATGCAGGATTTCATTCGGGCAAACGATTCGCTCTGGAACGAGGATATCGGCGAATAACGGCTTGCCGTATTTTTGCCGTAAGATACTTGGGATGACAGGTAAAGTCGTTTATGAATCAATGGGTTGGGAAGAAATCTAAATACCTGTGGCTGTCGGAAAAACAGCTCGTGACGGGCAACATCGTGGTGTACGGCGAGCGTCTCGATGCATGATAAATTGAGATTGATCGGACCATGAGTTTTCAGATTCGCAATGCTGAACACGAAGACGGCGAGGCAATACTGGCACTGATGCCACGCCTTGCTTCATTTGAGGTGCCGAAATCGCGAAATCCGCTTGATCTCTGGCGCAGCGACGCCGCAATGTTGCAACGCTGGCTCGATGGAGAGGCGCCAGAATGTTTCGTGCAGGTCGCCATTGATGATGCGCAGGAGGTGCTCGGATTTACGCTGGTCAGTTTGCGCCCGGAATTACTGAGCCATGAGCCTAGCGCGCACCTCGAGGCGATAGTGGTTGGCGAGGGCGCCGAGGGCATGGGTGTCGGGCAGGCACTGCTGGTGGCGGCTGAGAGTGAGGCGACGGCGAAGGGCGCGCAAACGATCACATTGCACGTTTTTGCCAGCAATAGACGTGCACGCGGCTTTTACGAACGGTCTGGTTATGAGGGCGAGTTGTTACGTTACATTAAGGAACTTGCGGAGTAGGTCCTCTGATCTTATGGCTGCGAAGGTAAATATCCGGCCACTGAGCGAGGCTGACTGGCCGGCTGTATGGGACCTCATGGAACCGGTTATCCGGGCGGGCGACACCTACCCATATGCCATGGACATGACGGTCGATGCTGCCCGGCAGATGTGGCTGGAGATTCCGGCGGCATCCTATGTAGCAGAGGATGCAAAGGGCGATATAGTCGGTACCTATTACCTGAAGCCCAATCAGCCAACGCTTGGGGCGCATGTTGCGAATTGCGGTTACATGGTTGCGGAACGGGCGCGCGGTATGGGAATTGCTACGCAAATGTGCGAACACTCCCAGGATGAGGCGATACGGATGGGTTATCGCGCGATGCAGTACAACCTCGTGGTAAGGACGAACGAGCCCAGTGTCCATCTTTGGCAAAAAATGGGATTTGCAATCGTGGGCACTTTGCCGGGTGCGTTCAATCATTCCGGCTACGGCTTCGTGGATGCCTACGTCATGTACAAGGAACTGATTTTCTGAGTCACCATGAGAGCCGCCGTTTACGAAAAGTTTCAGGGTCCCGTAGAAATACGCTCTGTCGATGATCCGCAGCCACAGAAAGACGGTGTCGTGCTTCGCGTCGCCGCCACCGGCGTCTGTCGCAGCGACTGGCATGGCTGGATGGGCCACGATCACGACATCAGCTTGCCGCATGTGCCGGGGCACGAAATCTCAGGGGTGGTCGAGGCAGTGGGTGCCGCTATCAGGAATTTTCACGAGGGTGACAGAGTGACCCTGCCATTCGCCGGTGGTTGCGGGAAGTGTGAACAATGCGCATCCGGCAATCAGCAAATCTGTGACTTTCAGTTTCAGCCGGGCTTTACGCATTGGGGGTCCTACGCGGAATATGTTGCGATCGGGTACGCCGATATCAACCTGGTAGCGCTTCCCGACGAAATTGACTTCGTCACCGCCGCGAGCCTGGGGTGCCGCTTTGCGACGTCATTCAGAGCGGTCGTCGCGCAGGGTGGTGTAGCGCCCGGTCAGTGGGTTGCCGTGCACGGCTGTGGTGGTGTCGGTCTCTCGGCCGTGATGATTGCCAACGCTTTCGATGCGAGGGTGATTGCCATCGATATCAGTGACGATGCACTTGCGCTGGCAGAGTCTGTCGGCGCCGCCGAACTGATCAACGCGAAATCCGTATCATCGATCGTCGAGGCGATCAGGGATCTCAGCGATGGCGGCGTTCATTTGTCAATTGATGCGCTGGGTACCAATGAGACTTGTTACAACTCGATCGCGAATCTGAGAAAGCGAGGACGTCATGTGCAGGTCGGCCTGATGGCAGGCGATAATTATCATCCGGCGATTCCGATGGAACTCGTCATTGCCAACGAACTCGAAATAGTCGGCAGCCATGGCATGCAGGCGTACGAGTACGATCGAATGTTACAGATGATTGCGGACGACAAGCTTCAACCGCAAAAACTAGTCAGCCAGACGGTCGACCTGGAGCGTGCGGCGCTCGCGCTCGGCAATCCCGCTGAACTGCAGGTCGCCGGCATTACCGTCATCGACCGTTTCCGCGCTGTCAACGGGATTCCATGAATCGCCTGCCATACGTTACCGCATTGATATCCGTAACCGCAGCGGTCGCGCTATGGTTGATCGCGACCTGGCTGGAGGGCGACACACCGGGGCTGGCATCCAGTCCGGATCCGGGGCCCGGAATCGCGCAGACCCGGATTCGACCGGATTCCGCGGTGCAGGTCAGCCCGGACGTCACCGGTTGCGAGCAGGCGGAGGACACGCTGCGTGCACAGGTCGATGCTGCAAAGCATTGCTCGACCGATGATGACTGCACGCTGTTCGATTACGGTTATCCAATCCAGTGCCTGACGTCGGTGGCAAAGAGTGACATCACTATGCTGCGGCTGGCGTACAGGAATTACCAGCAGAGTTGTGCATTTCGCGTTTATTATGACTGCCCGACCGGCCGCATGGAGCGGCAGGCCGTGTGTCGCAATAATCGATGCACTGTCGAGTTACAGTCGACTGAATTCCTCGAAGAGAAAACGCTCGACTACCTCGGGCTAACCCCCCGCTAAAAGTGTTGTCGCCATGTCTAAAACAAGCATGTGGACGGCAAGCAGATCAGCTTCGGGCGGTACCGAGCTCATCAAACTGTTTCAGAATGAAGAACAGCTGACGTTCAGCGCATTTTTCCGATTGCTGCAAAGCGATCAGGCATTCGCAGACTGGTACACAAAATTGCTAAGGGAATCTCCGTTTGCCTCATATTTTTGGGAGCACCCGCCGTTGACAAGCTCCAGTTGCAGTCGTGGCGTGGAGTTTGTGAGGATTGATGCGCCGATGCTCGACAACATGTGCCCGGATACAGACGCATTTCGCTCGTATTTCTCTGGCGACGACGTTGCGACCTTCCGCAACCTTGGTGGAGACGCGATCCTGATCGCCCCGTCGTGCGAGGATTCCTCGTGTCGCTACCCACACCTGGCCGCATTTCTGCGAAAAGCGCCTGACCAGCAGGTCCGTAAGCTGTGGCGCAGCGTCGGCCAGGCGGTTTGCGGGGCGCTGTCTGACCAGCCAATATGGATTAGCACCTCGGGCCTCGGCGTCGCGTGGCTGCATATTCGACTGGATTCATCGCCGAAGTACTATCAACATCAACCTTACAAAATTCGACCAACCACCGAAAATGAAGAGTAGCGCAATGGGAATCCTGACCACAGTCATCCTGATATACATCGGTTGTTGCGGCTATCTGTACCTCGCCCAAAGATCGTTCATCTATTTCCCAACGCCGGAATCGCAAAACGTCATGGCCGAAGACCTGCGCCTGGACTTCGACGGCGCAACATTGCAAATCTGGCGGCTGGCTGCAGAGAAAGAGGATGCCGTGATTTATTTCGGCGGTAATGCCGAGGACGTCGCACAGAACCTTGGACAGTTCTCCAGCATATTCCCGGACAAGGCCATCTACCTGGTAAATTATCGAGGCTATGGTGCCAGTACCGGCACGCCATCCGAAGCGGCCATCTTCAGTGATGCTCAGGCTATTTTCGATCACATCAGTCCGGCGCATTCCAGCATTTCCGTCGTGGGGCGCAGCCTCGGCAGTGGTGTGGCAATGTTTCTGGCGGCCACGAGAAATGCAGAACGCCTGGTGCTGGTAACACCGTACGACAGTATCGCTAAACTGGCGCAGGCGTCGTTTCCGATTTTTCCGGTGTCTGCGATTCTAAAAGACAGGTATGACTCACTGAGCCATGCCAGCAGCATTTCCATACCGACGCTGATCCTGATTGCGGAGCGCGACGAATTTATTCCAATGAAGAGTTCCCGGAATCTCGCGGCGGCTCTGGACCCTGCAAGGACAACGGTGAACATTATTGAAAAAGCAACACACAATACGATTCAGAATTTCGATCAATACACGAGCGCATTGAGCGAATTCCTGCAGTGAGCATGCAAGTTTGGTCGCAAAAGAAAGCGACGAAGCAGCTGTATTCGGCAGTCGCCGATATCTGATTATGGCAATCGTTGAGCGATGCTTTACCGACTAGCGGCAGATCTTGCACTGGTGACGCACTTCGCGTTTATTGTCCTGGTCGTTGCCGGGGCCCTCGCGGTATTCCGCTATGCGTGGTTCGCATGGATTCATATCCCTGCCGCGTCCTGGGGCGCCTTCGTCGAGCTGACCGGCAGGATTTGTCCCTTAACGACAGTGGAGAACTTTTTCAGGACTCGTGCTGGTCAGGAGGGGTACGCCGTCAGCTTCGTTGAACAATACATTTTCCCAGTGATATACCCGGCCGGGCTGACCAGAGACGTACAATTATTGCTGGCCGGGCTGGTCGTCGCCGTTAATGTCATAATCTATGCAGCAATTCTGCTGCGCCAGAGGACAGCGCGGCAGAATGACACCGGGAACTGATGACAGACCATGAAACCCGCGAGCGCCGCGTTGTACAAACCGCATTGCGGGCAATGAATAAAAACTGATGAAAAATATTCTCAGGAATAAAGGCGCGCGCACCGGCATTTTCTTCGGTGCGACCAGTGGCGTCATCACCACCATCGGTCTGATTGTTGGCCTGCATGCCGGAACTCAGTCGATGGTTGCGGTGCTCGGCGGAATTCTTGTGGTGGCTGTCGCGGACGCGATGTCGGATGCGCTGGGAATTCATATCGCGCAGGAAGCTGATCCGGACTCGACCAACGACCATATCTGGGCGGCAACCATCTGGACATTCGTGACGAAACTTGTCGTTGCGCTGAGCTTCGCTTTGCCACTCCTGTGGCTGCCCCTGCAGACCGCCGTCATGGTCTGCGTGTCCTGGGGATTACTCGTTATTACCTTGTTGAGCGCGTATCTTGCTCGCATGCAGCGTGTTAAAGCGCTACCGGTGATAACGGAGCACCTGCTGATAGCCATCGTCGTCGTAATAGTGTCGTACTTCATTGGCGCGTGGGTCCGGACATCCTTTGCCTGACAGCTCGGTTGATCTGGATACGGGAATTTCATAGTCACAGGATTAACTCATGTCGGAAATAAGCTGGGATGATTTTGCCGGCATCGAGCTGCGGATTGGAACCATTATCGAGGCTGTGGAATTCTCGGAGGCGCGCAAACCAGCCTGGAAGCTAACGGTGGATTACGGGGACGAAGTCGGCGTGCGGCGCGCCTCGGCACAAATTACGGATTTATATAATCGCCAAGATCTTGTGGGAAAACAAATAGTTGGCGTTGTCAATTTGCCAGAAAAACAGATCGGGCCATTCATGTCAGAATGCCTGGTGAGCGGATTTGTGCAGGCAGACGGGAGCGTCGTCCTGGCAGTCCCGGACAAGCCTGTCGCAAACGGCCTGCGTTTGTCATAAAAAGAAAAAGGGCAGCCACATGAGTCATTTCGACGGAACAGCGGATCTGCGGTCACCGTACGCGGACTGAATTAACTGGCATGAGCGAATATGTCGCGACAATCCGCTGGCGGCGCGGTGATCAGAATTTCACTGACGACCAGTACAGCCGGGGTCACGAATGGGAGTTTGACGGCGGTATAACGGTACCCGCATCGGCGTCACCCGATATCGTTCCCTTACCCCTGTCTGTTGCCGAAAATGTCGATCCGGAAGAAGCTTTCGTGGCGTCCCTGTCGAGTTGCCACATGCTTTTCTTTCTGGCCATCGCCGTTAAATCCGGTTTTGTCATCGATGAATACACGGATGCAGCGATCGGCCGCCCGGGAAAAAATGCCGATGGCAAGAGAGCAATAACGAAAGTTATCTTGCGGCCACGTGCTACTTACTCCGGCGAGCGGATTCCCGATCGGGGGGAGATTGAAAAGATGCACCAGCGTGCGCACGAGCTGTGTATTATCGCAAACTCTGTCAAATCGGAAGTAACAACGGAGATCGTGTCATGACATGCGAAATCCGGCTGCAGCAATGAGTGATGATGTTACAAACTGGACCGAGTTGCGGGAATTCGCCGCCGTCGATTTGGAACAGTCGTTCGTCGTTGCCTGGGCAACAGAAGGGGAATCGCTGATGATTGACCTCGATCTGTTCTTACGGCCAGAGCATGCGTTTTACGAGGAACCACGTCCGTCCGAAGGTGCGTGTTTCCGTCCGGCTGTCATTGAATTTCCGATTTGCACCCAGGTTGCCGGGCCAGGGAAAGACAGAAGTGGCAAAGTCGCAGAAGCGGTCGAATCGCTGACAGCGGGTCGCATTGCGGGCCTTCGGCGAACCGGGGACGGGCGCTACGAGATTTGCGGCGACTTCGCCACCGTGGAAATAATTGCAGAGCGCCCGCTATTGCGGCTAAAAGTCCCCTTCACCTGAATCCAGGCAGCCAAATATCCTGGATATCAGGAGTGATAGTGGATACACAAAGAGATTCGACAGCACTGCGTACAGCACAAGCCGGCAAAAAATAATTTCGGAGCGGAAATGGACGACGCATTGTTCTATGATTGGCACGAGGGTTCAGTGAAAGAACCCGATGGCAGCACTTAAAATAAGAAAAGCAGTGCCAGCCGGATGACCGGCTCGGTCGAAGAAATGCATCGCAAGCACAGATAACCAGGGACAGCGATGACCACTCAGCAGTGCAAGAACAGCCGTAGAGATTTTCTGAAGTATTTGGCGGCCAGTCCGCTGTGCAATGCGCTGGCCGGACTTGATTTCGCCCATGCCTCTACCGACTCGGGCCAACGGATTACGAGCCCGGATCAGGCAATCGATATTTTTGATCTCAAGGCGACTGCAAGCGAAGTGCTGCCGCCGGCACATTATGGCTATATGGCGACCGGGGTTAATGGCGACAAGACACTGCGGGCTAACCGGGAAGCTTTCGAGAATTATTACCTGCGCTCAAAACGGCTCGTAAACATCAGGCAGATAGACACGCGAGTCAATATTTTCGGCGAGGAATGGCCGACACCTATTGTTATTGCTCCGGTAGGATCACAGAAGGCGTTTCACAGCGATGGTGAACTTGCAACTGCGCGCGCCGCGCAGAAGCTTAACCACCTGCAGATCCTGTCGACGGTAAGTTCGACGCCGATCGAGCAAGTGGCAGAGGCGCGTGGCGCGCCAATCTGGTTTCAGCTGTATACACTCGGTGGCTGGCCGGGCGTGCGCAAGATGTTGCGCCGCGCAGAAGCCGCTGGTTGTCCGGCGGTTGCATTAACTGTTGATTTGCCAACGAGTTCCGCGCCGGCACGACATACGCTGCAACGCGCGATTCGCCAGGATTCCAGGGACTGCACGGTATGTCATGAGGGATCCGGCGTCGCGGCACGCCAGAAACCGATGTTCGAGGGCATAGCAGCGGACGAGAGAGATCGTCGTGGCATGGCACTGACCTGGGATTTCCTGGAACAGCTGCGCCAGGAAACGCAAATGAAGGTGCTCGTCAAAGGAATCGTTACCGCCGAAGACGCAGAGCGTTGCGTCGAGTACGGAGTTGATGGGATTATTGTCTCGAACCACGGAGGCCGGGCGGATGACAGTGGGCGCGGCGCGATCGACAGCCTGGCGGAAGTTGCGCCGGCGGTGAACGGCAGGGCAACTTTGTTGATGGATAGTGGAATTCGGCGCGGGACAGACATTCTCAAAGCGTTGGCACTCGGTGCCGATGCAATCATGATAGGGCGCCCGTATCTATGGGGGCTTGGATCGTTTGGCCAGGCAGGCGTAGAACGCGCGTTGCAGATTCTGCGGGACGAATTCAAAATTGCGATGGAGTTTGCGGGCACTCGCAGCATTAGGGAGATCGGTCCGGACTCCATCGGCATGGTCTGAGCAGGGAGTTGAATTAGCGTGATTGAAGAACCAAAACCACCGCGCATCGAAGGCGATGAGCTGATTATCGATACGCAAAGCGGCACCGAAGTTTACGATTCGAAGTATCTCCTGGCCGGGTTACTTATATTCGTTGCCAGGGGTGACAAAACCATTTCAATCAATGAAACGCAACAAATGATGGCGCTGATCGAGGAGCAATTTCACATCCCGGGCGCAGAGTCTCTTGCACTCCTGCAACGCGCGATCGAAGATATTTCGGAGAATCCTGACATGAACAATTTGCTAAGCGAATTAAGTTCAGTCCTGAGTCCCGATGAAAAAGAAGACATCGCGGTGATGCTGCTGAAAGTTGCGTCGGCGGATGGGCGCAAGGACGCGGAAGAAATGGAAAAACTGCAGGTCGCTGCAGAAATCATGAGTATCCCGCCGGAGCTTATGCACAATGCATACGACCGCTATTTCGAGGAAACGGGTTTCAGTAGTCCGAGTGACGATTTCAAGAAATAATTAATAAAAACAATAAGATATAATAAGTATGCACAAGAGCAGGCTGGCCGGACTCATCATCGACTGTGATACCGACGATCTCGATGCTGCCGCTGGATTCTGGGCGAAGGCGCTGGGTGCGCCGGCGCAGCATGCAGCAGATCTGTCAAAAAGTCCGTATGTGGCGTTGAACATGCCTGCGGGCGAACCTTACATAGAAATTCAAAAAGTCGATCACTCGAGTCGTGTACATATCGACATCGAATCAGATGATATCAACGCTGAAGTTGCCCGACTCGAAAAGCTCGGTGCGAAGCGGATTACCGAAATCAAGAAATGGGTGGTTCTTGAAGCGCCGACGGGGCAACGGTTTTGTGTCGTCCCCGTCGTTAGCGCCGACTTCGCCGCAAGGGCGCACACCTGGAACGAAGATGAATAAAAAAGAGAGAAAAACATGACAAGTGAACTGATGAGTCTGACATGGGTAACGACGCTGACCGCACTTATGTGGATGCCGTATATCCTGAACCTGATTGCAGTGCGTGGTCTCGTTGACGCGGTCGGCTATCCCGAAGACCCGAAGCCGCTGTCCCCGTGGGCAGCCAAAATGAAGGCTGCGCATTCGAATGCGGTTGAAAACCTTGTCGTGTTCGCGGCCCTGGTATTGATCGCAAATGCTGCAGACGTCAGTAACGCAGTGACAGTGCTCGCCTGCCAGATTTATTTCTGGGCACGGCTCGTGCATCTGCTCTCGTATACATTTGCGATACCGTGGGTGCGAACTTTGGCATTCGCGGCCGGCTTTGCATGCCAAATTGCGATCGTATTGCAGCTGATCTGAGAGTATGAATCGCCCGCTGGGGCGGGCTCCTACGATGGATTTGTAGGAGCCCGCCCCAGCGGGCGATATCTCCTACGGTCGGCTTTCCCGGTATTTTTGTTGTTGGTCTTCGAGCGCTGTCCAGCGCTCCAGGGCCAGGTCGAGCGCCTGCTGGGATTCTGTAAATTCCTGCAGAACTGGCCCGGTTTTATCGCGGTCCTGTGAGTAGAAATCGCTGGCGGAGATTTTCTCGAGCAGCGACTCGACTTTCGTTTCCAGTTCTTCGATTTGCGGTGGCAACTGGTCGAGTTCGCGCTGCTCGTTGTAGCTGAGTTTTTTTGGTTTCTGTTTTGGCTGGTTTTTCGCAGGCGTGGAATCAGCGCCCGAGGCAAGATTTGGATCGTCAATTTCGGCAAGAGCGTTGCCCTGGCGCAGCCAATCGGAATAGCCGCCGACATACTCCCGTAGCTCTCCGTTTTCCTCGAAAACAATGGTGCTGGTAACCACGTTGTCCAGAAATTCCCGGTCATGGCTGACGATGATTAATGTGCCGTTGTAGGCAGTAAGGCGCTGCTCCAGAACCTCGAGTGTCTCCATGTCCAGATCATTGGTTGGCTCGTCGAGGACCAGGAGGTTTGCAGCTTTCGTAAACAGTTTGGCGAGGATCACGCGATTGCGTTCACCGCCTGAAAGCGCTTTCACCGGCATCATTGATCGCTTCGGCGAAAACAAAAATCCCTTCAGGTAGCCAACGATGTGCCGGTCCTTGCCATTGAGTTTTAAATAGGTACGTCCGCCACCGACATTGTCGGCGACCGATTTTTCTTCATCCAGAGTTTCACGCAATTGATCGAAATAGCCGACTTCAAGGTTTGTACCGTGCTTGATCGTGCCGGACTGTGGCTCGATGTCTCCGAGCAACAGGCGCAGCAGCGTCGTTTTGCCAACCCCGTTATTACCAAGAATTCCGATTCGATCGCCGCGCATTATTCTTACAGAGAAGTTTTCGATTAGTGGTTCATCGTTGAATCTGTAACTGACGTTTTTGGCGCGAATGACCTTGCGGCCGGATTGTTCGGCTTCTTCAATGTAGATACGCGCGCCGCGTTCCGGGCTCACCCGTTTGGCGCGCTCCTCGCGCATTTGCATCAGAGCCCTGACGCGGCCCTCGTTGCGCGTCCGGCGCGCCTTGATTCCCTGTCGGATCCAGACCTCCTCCTGGTCCAATTTCTTGTCGAACCTTGCGTTGGCGCGGGATTCTGCATTGAGCGATTCCTCTTTTCGACGCAGGTAGTTCCTGAAGTCACCCGGCCAGCTCGTCAGATGGCCGCGATCGATCTCGACGATTCTCGTGGCCAGACGCCTTAGAAATGCGCGGTCGTGGGTGATGAACACGACCGAGCCGGCGTAGGAGCGCACAATATTCTCGAGCCACTCGATGGTCACAATATCCAGATGGTTCGTCGGCTCATCCAGCAATAGCAGGTCCGGTTTTTGCACTAGCGCCCTGGCGAGCGCGACACGTCGCCGCCAGCCGCCCGATAACTCATGCATTTTCTTGTCCGCGGGTAGGCTGAGGTCGGAAATAATTGCATCGATCCGCTGCTCGATGTGCCAGCCGCCATGGGTGTCGATCTGGCGGTGCAGTTCTTCCAGCTGACGCAGTCCTGCGGGATTCAGGTCCGCGCGCGAACGCTCAAGATATTCGTCGAGTAGCGCCTGGATGCCGGTCAATCCTGATTTCACAACGTCGCGAACACCATGATCCATCGCCTCGGGCAGGGATTGTGCGAGCTGGCTCACGACGAGGCCGGTCTGTGGCACGATTTCGCCCGAGTCAGGTTCCAGCTCGCCGGTGATGAGTTTGAATGTCGTCGACTTGCCGGCGCCATTCCGGCCTATCAGGCACACGCGCTCGCCCGGCTCGATCGCCAGGTCTGCCTCCGTCAGAATCATCTGGTCGCCGAATTTGAGCGACACCTTGTCGAAGCGTATCAACGACATGCGTTACAGGGCCTTTCCGTGTCCAATATGGCAAGGATACAGGTTGCCGGGGACTTGTCGGCGACGCCAGTGGCTGTCGGGATTGAAGAATACCCGCGGCCGCCGTAGTGTCGGCCTACCAGCCACTATTTGGTGACTTCGGTGGACGACGAGAAAATAATCGATATCGAGACAAAACTGGCCCACCAGGAGCATTTGCTGTCGGCGCTGGATGACGCGCTATCGAATCAGCAGGTGCAAATCGGCAAACTCGAGCATTTGTGTCAGTCCCTGGTCGAGAGAATCCGGGCGCTGTCCGAGGCCGGCGGGGAAGATACTAACGATGACGAACGGCCACCGCATTACTAGACCGATATTTGCAACAAGGATTGATCGATGAGCAAGCCACATTTTCCTGACCTGATTCGGCAGCTTCCAGAATTCGAAGGACCGTTTGATGCGCATAAGCTTGGCGCGAAGGACTGTGAGGTTTTGTTTGCGTCCTACCCGGCTGGCACGTCAATTGATCCGCATACGCATCCGACACGCAATGTGGGAGTCATTACCGAGGGCGAGTTGTTGCTGACGGTTGGCGGTACCGAAAAGCGTTACGGACCGGGAGACTGGTATCGAGTTGCAGCAGATGAAGAGCATTCGGCGAGATTCGAGGTCGACACGTCGGAAATTGAATTCTGGTTTACGGCCTGAGCGATCGCGTCGGGGAGGCCTGAAAGACGATGCAAAACCGATCATTTCTCTATGCCTGGATGGTGATTTTTCTCGCTGTCTTCACCTGGTCGGCGGTGAATCCGCACGATTATCCGACCTGGTTCCTCGAGGTATTGCCGGCTGTGCTGGGCGCCGCCGTCATCTGGTATACACGTGACACGTATCCGCTGACACGACTTACCTATATCCTGATTCTGATTCATTGCGTCATCCTCATGGTAGGCGGCCAATACACCTATGCCGAGGTTCCGTTGTTTGAGTGGATCAGGGATGAGTTCGGCCAGCAAAGAAACAATTACGACAAACTCGGGCACTTTGTGCAGGGATTCGTTCCGGCAATCGTCGCTCGCGAAATCGTTATTCGCAACAAGGTCTTTACCAGTGCCAGGTGGCGCGACTTTTTCATCATCTGTTTCTGTCTCGGATTCAGCGCGTTTTACGAACTGATCGAGTGGTGGGTCGCCTTGCTGTCCGCAGAAGCGGCTGAGTCGTTCCTCGGCACGCAGGGGTATATCTGGGACACGCAATCGGACATGGCGTACGCGCTTGTCGGAGCGGTGCTGGCGCTCCTGCTTCTCGGTAAATTACATGACCGGCAACTCCGTTCGGGTGGCTATGTCGACCAGAGCCCGCAGGCTGACAGCGCTTGACCCCGATAACCATCGAACTCGCCGGCAGCGAACACCTGTCCGCGATTCCGGCGATAGAACTGGCTGCATCTGCCATGTTCCCGGAGGCGGATTTGCCAGTGGAAAACCGTTTTCTCGTCATCGAAGATGAACTCTTGCAGGAGGCGCAAAGTGACGCACGCTTGTGGGTGGCGTTGACCGATGATCGAACGCCTGTGGGGTTCGCAATGGCTGACATCGTTGACGGCGGAGCTCACCTGGATGAAATGGATGTAATGCCGGATTTTGGCAGACAGGGTATCGGCACTCGTCTCGTGCACACGCTCATAGACTGGGCGCGATGCGGCGATTATCCGGTACTAACGTTGATTACTTTTCGCCATTTGCCGTGGAATGCCCCTTTCTATGAAAAACTGGGTTTCGCAGCAATGGCGTCCTCAGAACCTGGCGAAGAGCTCGCGATTCTGCTGCAAGCAGAGAGCGAAGCCGGGATCGACGTGCACAAGCGCGTCTGCATGAAACTGGACCTGACAAAGGAAAGGGGCCAGGCATGGGCGCAGCAAGGGTAATTACCCTTTGTGCGTTCGTCACAACGATATTGCTGAGTGCTTGCGCCCAGGACACGGCGCCTGCTGCGAAACCCAATGAATGTGTCATCCTGTTGCATGGCCTCGCGAGGACCGCGCTTTCCATGCAAAGAATGAAACGCTCGCTGGAAGGAAATGGCTACCGCGTAGCGAATGTTGACTACCCGTCGCGTGATCACAAAATCGAGGTGCTGGCGCCGCTGGCGATCGAGGACGGTCTGGATAAATGCGGTGAGGATTCAGGAATATCCACGGTGCACTTCGTAACGCACTCGCTCGGTGGCATCCTGGTGCGTGTCTATCTCGCTGACAACGCTATCGCCAATCTCGGCCGTGTCGTGATGCTTGCGCCGCCGAACCAGGGCAGCAAGGCGGTCGACGAAATGGAACGTATTCCGGGATTTGACTGGTTGCATGGCCCGGCCGGTTATCAGCTTGGTAAAGGCCCTGAATGTGCGCCGCTCAGACTGGGAACGCCGGACTTCGATTTTGCGGTGATTGCGGGAGACCGGACTATCGATCCGATCACGTCTGCGATTCTGGATGATCCGGATGACGGCAAGGTATCGGTCAGCGACACGCGTCTGGAAGGCATGCGTGACTTCGTGGTAGTGCCGGTGAGTCATGCCATGATCATGCAGGATCGGGCTGTGATCCGCCTGGTCATGAACTACCTGGCGCGTGGCAGCTTCAGTCCTTAAAACGTGGACTGATGGGAGAACCTGAACGTGATTGGAAAAACATTAAGCACATGCTTGTCTCTAATCCTGTTGCTGATCATTTCTGTCGTCAACGCTGATGAGGGGATTGTCAGGATCACGATGACGACCAGCCAGGGAGACATCGAAGTCGACCTGTACATGGACAAGGCGCCGATTACCGCCGGAAATTTCTTGACGCTTGTCGAGGGCGAACACCTTGATGGAGGCAGCTTCTATCGAGTCGTCACCTATGACAATGACAATGGCAACCCGAGGATCGAGGTGATCCAGGGCGGCCTCGGTGACGAGGTGCAGAGTCCCTTCGAGCCTGTCAGTCACGAGACGACCGGGCAAACAGGCATTTTGCACAAGGATGGCGTGATCTCGATGGCGCGAGGCGATGTTGGTACTGCCAGCTCGGAGTTCTTTATCTGTGTTGGAGACCAGCCGGGTCTCGACTACGGCGAAGTCCGCAACCCTGACGGGCAGGGGTTTGCCGCGTTCGGCCAGGTGGTGAGCGGCATGGACGTCGTCAGGCGAATCCTCCAGCTGCCGGCTGACGGGGCTAGCGATTCCGACTACACCAGGGGACAGATACTGACCGACCCGGTCAAAATCATTTCCGTGCGTCGCGCGAATTAGCACATTGCCCGCTGGGGCGGGCTCCTACGGGTTCCAAAACGAACTGTAGGAGCCCGCCCCAGCGGGCGAATAATTTTTAGGCGCGCTGTTTTTGTCGTTCGCCATTCAATAGCGGGCGTAGATACTGCCCGGTAAACGATGCCTTGGTATCGGCGACGCTCTCCGGGGTGCCGGTCGCAATGACCTGACCACCGCCATCGCCGCCCTCGGGTCCGAGATCGATGATCCAGTCGGCCGTCTTGATGACATCCAGGTTGTGCTCGATAACAACCACTGTGTTGCCCTTGTCGCGCAGGCGGTGCAACACGGCGAGCAGCTGCCCAATATCATGGAAGTGCAGACCGGTTGTCGGCTCGTCCAGTATGTAAAGTGTGCTGCCCGTGTCACGTTTCGATAATTCCTTGGCCAGCTTGATGCGTTGCGCTTCGCCGCCCGAGAGTGTGGTCGCATTCTGGCCCAGGCGAATATAGGACAGACCTACGTCCATCAGGGTTCGCAGTTTCCTTGCAATGACGGGCACGTTCCTGAAAAACGCCGACGCATCTTCAACGGTCATATCCAGGACTTCGTGAATGTTCCTGCCCTTGTAGCGGATCTCCAGCGTCTCACGGTTGTAGCGCTTCTCGCGGCAAACGTCGCAGGGAACATAGATGTCCGGCAGGAAGTGCATCTCGACCTTGATGACGCCGTCTCCCTGGCAGGCCTCGCAGCGTCCGCCTTTGACATTGAAACTGAATCTGCCTGGCAGGTATCCGCGCGTACGCGCCTCCGGAGTGCCAGCAAACAATTCCCGAATCGGCGTAAACAATCCACTGTAGGTCGCGGGATTGGATCTTGGCGTTCTGCCAATCGGGCTTTGACTGATGTCGATGACCCGATCGACAAACTCAAGACCCGTAATTTCGTCATGTGGCGCCGGGTTCCGGCTGTTTCGATTCAGCGTTTCTGCGACGGCTTTGTACAAGGTGTCATTGATCAGGGTCGATTTGCCGGATCCCGAAACGCCGGTGACGCAGGTCATCAGCCCGAGCGGAATCGAGACGTCGATATTCTTCAGATTGTTTCCCCTTGCGCCCCTTATCCGCAACTGGCGAGAAGTGTCTGCGCTGGTGCGCTGGTCGGGTACGGCAATTGAACGTCTGCCTGACAGGTACTGGCCGGTCAGGGATCGCGGTTCCTGCATGATGGTTGCCGGAGGCCCCGCAGCCACGATCTGGCCGCCGTGCACGCCGGCCCCCGGCCCGAGGTCGACCACATAATCTGCGGTGAGGATCGCCTCTTCGTCATGTTCAACCATGATCACTGTATTGCCGATGTCACGCAGATGCAGCAATGTTCCCAGCAAACGCTGGTTGTCCCGTTGATGCAAACCGATTGAAGGCTCATCGAGAATGTACATGACACCAACCAGGCCGGAACCGATCTGACTGGCGAGACGTATGCGTTGTGCTTCACCGCCGGACAGGGTTTCAGCGCTGCGATTTAACGAAAGGTAGTCGAGGCCGACATCACTGAGGAAACTGAGACGTTGGCCGATTTCCTTAACGATTTTGTCTGCGATCGTGCCCCGCCAGCCGTCGAGTTGCAGTGTTTCGAAAAAACTCCTGGCATGGCCAACCGACATATCGCTGATCTCCGGCAGCGATAAATCGGTAACGAATACGTTTCGCGCGGAGCGATTCAGGCGGGTACCCGCGCACTCGGGGCATAGCCGGCTGTTCAGGAAGCGGGCCAGTTCCTCGCGTACGGCGCTCGACTCTGTTTCCCGGTAGCGGCGGTCCAGGTTCGGGATCACGCCTTCGAATCGATGCAGTTGCTTGATTTCCATGCCCCGCGAATTCGCGTATCGAAATTCGACTTTTTCCTTGCCGCTGCCAAACAAAACGATTTGTCGAATTTCTTCGGTCAGTTCATTGAACGGTGTTTCGATATCAAACTTGTAGTGCGCCGCGAGGCTCTGGATCATCTGGAAGTAATACGTTGTCTTTCGATCCCAGCCGCGAATCGCGCCACCGGCAAGCGACAGGTCGGAATTGACAACTACACGGTCCGGGTCAAAAAACTGTTTGACGCCGAGACCGTCGCAACCGGAGCAGGCGCCCGTCGGGTTGTTGAATGAGAACAGCCGCGGCTCGAGTTCGGTCAGGCTGTAGCCACAGATATTGCACGCGAAGCGATTCGAGAAGACCAGTTCCTCTTTGCCCTTTTCTTCCATGAATCCAATACGCGCGACCCCGTCGGCAAGGCGCAGCGCCGTTTCAAAGGATTCAGCCAGGCGCTGCTTCATGTCACCTTTGACCTTGAAGCGGTCCACAACCGCGTCGATATTGTGTTTACGCCGCAGGTCCAGCTTCGGCGGGTCGTCCAGTTCGTAGACCTCGCCATTGATTCGTGCGCGGATAAACCCCTGTGCCTGCAGGTCCTGCATGAGCTGCACATGCTCGCCTTTGCGTCCAACGACCACCGGCGCCAGCAACATCAGTCGGCTGCCCTCTGGCATTGTGAGCACCTGGTCGACCATCTGGCTTATCGTCTGCGCCTCAAGCGTCACCCCATGGTCCGGGCAACGTGGTATGCCGGCCCGGGCGAACAGAAGACGCAGGTAATCGTAGATTTCGGTAACGGTGCCGACTGTCGAGCGCGGATTATGCGAGGTGGATTTTTGCTCGATTGAGATGGCCGGCGACAAACCGTCAATATGATCGACGTCGGGTTTTTCCATTATCGACAGAAATTGCCGGGCGTAGGCAGACAGGGACTCGACATAACGGCGCTGACCTTCGGCATAGATAGTGTCGAATGCGAGCGACGATTTACCGGAGCCCGAGAGGCCGGTGAACACGATCAGCTTATCCCGCGGCAAACTGATGTCGATATTTTTCAGGTTGTGCGTTCGCGCGCCGCGAATTTCGATTGATTTCATGGGTGTTCTGCAGTGAACGGCAAACAACCTGTTAATATACGCCGCCGCGCGTACGCCGCGCAAAGGCAGTGTCTTCCTAAGAATAGATGAGCAAGCAAGTAAGCCAGTTTTTTGCCGTAATGCTGCCCATCGAGCGGCGAGCCGTAACGGTAGTTGCGCTCATGGCGATGTGCCGCATGTTCGGCTTATTCGCGTTGTTGCCGGTTCTTGCGCTTTATGCCGCCGATCTGCAGGATGCCACACCAACGCTGATCGGTCTGGCGGTAGGCGCTTATGGCCTGACTCAGGCCGCGTTGCAAATTCCCTTCGGCGCAGTCTCGGACCGCATCGGACGGGTGCCGGTCATCCTCTTCGGACTCGCGCTATTCGCGGCAGGCAGTATTTTCGCGGCACAGAGCGATAGTATTTACGGTGTCATTGCTGGTCGCCTGTTGCAGGGTGCGGGCGCTATCTCGGCTACCCTGACTGCGCTCCTTGCCGATGCCACGCGGGAAGAGATTCGAACGCGCACGATGGCTGTGTTAGGCATCGCGATCGGCAGTTCATTTCTCCTGGCGCTCATCATCGGCCCGGTCATCGCGGCTGCCAGTGGTGTGCGGATGCTATTCTGGCTTGCGGCGGTACTGGCAGCGGTCGCCGCCCTGCTCTTGTTGCTGCTACCCCGCGGGATCGAGAAGCCGGCTGAGCCGCCGGATCGCCGGATCCGTGCAGCATTCAGGCCGGAACTGCTGCGGCTCGACTTTTACATTTTTGTCCTGCATGCGTTGTTGACCGCAAGCTTCGTGGCGTTGCCATTCCTGCTTCGCAATGAGCTTCACCTGGCCCTTACTGATCACTGGCAGATCTACGTCGGTGCACTCCTGGCGTCGCTACTGGGTACGGTGCCATTGATCTTTGCAGATGAACGCAAGGGCAAGTCCTCGACACTCACGATAGCGATCCTGTTGCTCGTGTCGGGACAGCTCATGCTGGCGATCGGCGGGTTCAGTCTGACGATCGTCTTGGTCGCACTTGCGGTATTTTTCGCAGGCTTCAATTTCCTGGAGGCAGGATTGCCGGCGCGGCTTTCAATCCGCGCCTCGGGCGACCTGCGGGGTGCGTCGCTTGGCGTGTTTTCGAGTTCGCAGTTTCTCGGGGCATTTGCAGGCGGCCTGATCGGCGGCCGGACCCTTGCCGGCGGCGACCCGTCTGCGGTTTTCGCCGTCTGCGCGCTGCTGGCGGGGGCGTGGCTGGTGGTGCACACGCTGGCCGCTGACACAGGCTAAAACAGGTGTTTCTGCGTGATTTCAGGCTGGTATTTAATAAGTCAGGCCCTACAATACTTACCCCCTGCCGTAGAAGGCGGGATCATCAAATAATCATCACAGGGGACCACAATGGCCCGCGGAGTAAACAAAGTAATCCTCGTTGGCAATCTCGGGAACGATCCGGACACCCGTTACATGCCAAGCGGATCTGCCGTCACAAACTTGAGCGTGGCGACCAATGAATCGTGGAAGGACAAGGAGACCGGCGAGCAAAAAGATCGCACAGAGTGGCATAAAGTCGCAATGTTCGGACGCCTGGCGGAGATCGCAGCCGAATACCTGAGAAAAGGATCCCAGGTGTATATCGAGGGCAAGTTACGGACTCGCAAATGGCAGGATAAGGATGGAAACGATCGCTGGACGACTGAAATCATCGCTGATGAAATGCAGATGCTCGGTGGCCGCATGGACAGCGGTGCACCTGCGATGAATGATCGAGCGCCACCATCGGCGCCACCGCCCAAGGGTGGATCCGACGAATTCGACGACGACATACCGTTCTAGAGAGCCTGTGAACAACAAGCTCTACATCAAGACCATGGGCTGCCAGATGAACGAGTACGACTCGGAGAAGATGGCGGATATCCTGCGAGAATCACATGGCTATGAGTTAACGGCAAGGCCGGAGGACGCGGACCTGTTGCTGGTCAATACCTGTTCGATCCGGGAAAAGGCGCAGGAGAAGGTCTTTTCTGAGCTCGGCCGCTGGCGGGCATGGAAAGAAAAACGGCCCGAAATCATGATTGGCGTCGGCGGCTGCGTCGCAAGCCAGGAGGGCGAGGGCATCACTAAGCGTGCGCCGTTCGTTGACATGGTGTTTGGACCGCAAACGCTGCATCGATTGCCACAAATGGTCGATGATGTTCGAGAAAAAGGACGGCCGGTGGTCGATATTTCGTTTCCGGAGATAGAAAAGTTTGACTGCCTTCCGGAACCGCGGGCCGAAGGGCCGACCGCCTTTGTTTCCATCATGGAAGGCTGCAGCAAATACTGCACGTTTTGCGTCGTTCCGTATACGCGCGGTGAAGAGATCAGCCGGCCACTCGACGACGTGGTAACAGAAGCAGCTAAGCTTGCGGCACAGGGGGTTCGGGAAATCAATATGCTGGGTCAGAATGTCAATGCCTTTCTCGGCCCAATGCATGACGGTCAGCTGGCGGATCTGGCGACACTGATCTATTACATTGCCGCGATTGATGGTATCGATCGCATCCGCTTTACGACTTCACACCCGCGCGAGTTCACCGATAGCCTGATTCAGGCGTATGCAGAAATTCCGAAACTGGCGAATTTCCTGCACCTGCCGGTACAGCACGGGGCAGATCGGATACTTTCGCGCATGAAACGTGGTTACACGGCGATCGAATACAAGCAGAAAATCCGCAAGCTCAGGGAGGTTCGGCCGGACATTTCGATTTCATCGGACTTCATCGTCGGATTCCCGGGCGAAACGGACCGCGACTTCGAAGAGACAATGCAGCTGATCGCTGATGTCGGCTTCGACCAGTCTTTCAGTTTCATTTACAGCGCACGGCCGGGAACGCCAGCGGCCAGTTTTGCCGATGCAACACCGATGGCAGTCAAGAAAGAGCGGCTGAGTATTTTGCAGGCACAGATCAACCGGCAGGCCATGGAAATCAGCCGCGCCATGGTTGGCTCGGTGCAGTCAGTACTGGCCGAGAGGCCGTCCAAAAAAGACGCCAGGCAGCTTGCCGGGCGTACTGAGAACATGCGCTGGGTCAATTTCGACGGACATCCGTCGGCAATCGGCCAGTTCGTGGACGTTTTGATTACCGAAGCGCTGCCGAACTCCTTACGTGGCCGCCTGGTCAACATTCGCGCGGTGGCTTGATTGACTGGCCGTCAAATCGTGAACTTTTTCACTTCCATGTCGCGTCCAGTAGCGGTAGGCTAAGTACTGACGAACCAGATAACAGAGGACCAAACTTCAACCCTTGAACGCCGTAATAATATCCCGGGACCTGGTCCTGGAACCCGCCGATAATAACCGTCTTGCCAATCTCTGCGGTCAGTTTGACGAGCACATTCGTCAGATCGAGCGCCGCCTCAACGTAGAAATCGCCAGCCGCGGAAACCAGTTTCGCATCACCGGTAAGCCGGGTGCCGCGCAGATCGGACAAGACCTCATTCAATCTCTGTTTCGCCTGACAGATAGTGAGCGGCTGGATCCTGAGCGCGTGCATATCTGCTTGCAGGAAGCAGCCATGAACGATGGCGAAGTCGCAGAGCTTTCGGCAGTGCACGACGATGGCGACGAGAGTCTGTTCGAGATTCAGACGCGTCGCAAACTCGTCCGGGCGCGCGGCGCGAATCAGCGCGGCTATCTGAAAAACATCCGCGAACATGACCTCGCAATTGGTATCGGCCCGGCCGGCACCGGCAAGACCTATCTTGCCGTTGCCAGTGCGATTGATGCGCTTGAGAGCGAGCAGGTGCGCCGAATTATTCTGGTGCGGCCTGCTGTCGAAGCCGGTGAGCGCCTCGGATTCCTGCCCGGCGACTTGTCACAAAAAGTCGATCCGTATTTGCGACCAATGTATGACGCACTGAACGACATGTTGGGCCCGGAACACGTCGGGCGCATGATCGAGAAGAATCTGATCGAAGTTGCGCCGTTGGCGTTTATGCGCGGTCGATCGCTGAACGATTCGTTTGTACTTTTGGACGAAGCACAAAACACCAGTGTTGCACAGATGAAAATGTTCCTGACACGTATTGGCTTTGGCTCCCGAGCCGTCGTGACCGGCGATATCACGCAGATTGACCTGCCTGCCGGACAACAATCAGGTCTGAAAAATGCGGTCGAAATATTGAGTGATGTTGATGGAGTCGGGTTCACCTGGTTTACGCCAAACGATGTCGTTCGCCATGAATTGGTGCAACGCATCGTCGAAGCATACGAGTCAGATGGCAACGGAAAACAACTCTGATTCGAATGGCTGCGCTCGACCGATCCAGGTTGATGTGCAGGTTGCGGCGGACCTGTCCGATGGTCCCGAAGAGGCGGACATTCGGGATTGGCTAGAGCAGGTTATTGCACAGGTTGGTCCTGATACGGCACGTAGTATCGAGATTTCAGTGAGAATCGTTGGTGAGGCAGAGGGCCGGGCACTGAACAAGCAGTTTCGTGCAAATGACAGTGCGACGAATGTCCTGTCATTTCCGCTACTGGACGCGGGCCTGGCCGATCTGCCGGACGAGATGCCGCTGGCGTTGGGAGACATCGTTATTTGTGGACCGGTGGTGACGCGCGAGGCAAGCGAACAAAGCAAAAAATGTTCGGATCACTGGGCGCACATGCTGGTGCACGGCGCCCTGCACTTATTTGGATATGACCATGAGACGGATGTACAGGCGCAGGAAATGGAGACGCTGGAAATCCGTATTCTGGCGCTCGGTGGCGTAGGAAACCCCTATGAACCAGGAAAATGAGGCTTCATGCATTCGTGAGGAAATAGCTGCTGTTACCATGCAAGCATGCCGCGGGGCTCGAAAATCCCGGCAGCACAGGATGATCAGACAAACCAGATGAACGACAAACCGCCAAGTACCAATGGCCCAGGACAAAACGGAATTTTCAAACGCGTCATCCGCGCGATCAAAGGTGAGCCCTGGAGCCGGCAAGAAATACAGCAATTACTCAAACAGGCTGAAAGCGCCTTCGATCCCGAAGAGCAGGAGATGCTGAGCGGCGTTCTGGAAGTCGCCGAGATCCAGGTTCGCGAGGTCATGATTCCCAGGTCGCAAATGATCGTTATCGACCACGATCAAAGCCTCGACGATATGCTTACGGTCATTATCGATTCCGGACATTCACGATTTCCGGTAATCGGGGAACAGCGCGATGAAGTGCTAGGTATTCTGCTCGCCAAGGACTTATTGAAATTCTTTGGAAATCCGTCAGAAACGGAGCTGGATATCGAGAAATTCCTGCGGCCTGTGTCGGTGATTCCGGAATCGAAACGTCTTAAAACATTACTCAAGGAATTCCGTGATAGTCACCAGCACATGGCGATCGTCGTCGATGAATATGGTGGTGTGTCCGGATTGCTGACCATTGAAGACGTGCTTGAAGAGATAGTTGGTGAAATCGACGATGAGCACGATCCGCAAGAGGCTGAATTTATCGAACCGGACGTCGATCTCGATGGCCGTCCCTGTTTTTCGGTGCGTGCGCTGACCCGAATAGAAGATTTCAACGATTACTTCGGTTGCATCCTGACCGACGATGACGACTACGAGACGATCGGCGGGCTGGTTATGCACGAGATGGGCCGGGTTCCGCGGCCGGGTGAAAGCCTGGCGTTCGGTGGCTTCGAGTTTCGTGTCACAGAAGCCGACCGGCGCCGCATCGGTGCTTTGCAGGTGAATCGGATTCCGGATGCGTCTGTAGCCGCCGGCTGATCTGGTCAATATCACCTTAACGGAGCACTTGTGCCGGAAAAGTTTTCGCTGACTAAAGTTTTTCACGGTCGCCCACGCCGTGCAAAATTGATGTTTTTCCTTGCGGGCGCTCTCCTGGTGGTGTCGTTTGCGCCTTTCGGCTGGTACCTGTTAGCGCCTTTGCTTTTATTGCCGCTACTGTATGGTTTCCTGGTTTCAAGTCCGCGAACGGCGGCAGCCTATGGCTTCTGGTTCGGTGCCGGGCTATTCCTTGCGGGCACCTACTGGTTCTATATTTCAATTCACGTGTTCGGCCAGGCGCCGCTCATCCTGGCAATTTTCCTGCTGCTAGCGCTGGTCGTGATCATGGGTCTCTACTATGCGGCTGCAGGCTGGCTGACGGCCAGGCTCTGCGACGGAAAAGCCATGCGGCTGCTGCTGGTTGCGCCATCCGTCTGGGTGGCAATCGAATGGCTACGGGGCTGGTTCCTTAGCGGGTTTCCCTGGATGAGCCTGGGCTACGGCCAGATCGATTCTTCACTCGCCGGCATTGCGCCGGTCCTTGGCGTCTACGGACTGTCGCTGGCTGTGATGTTCAGCGCGACTGCCATGTTGGTTGCCGGAATTGCCGGACAGCGTGTGCGCTGGCCGCTGGCAATCGCGGCGCTGCTGCCCTGGGCTGGCGGATTTCTTTTACAGAATATCCAGTGGACCGAAGCAGCCGGTCCTGCGGTACGCACGACCATCGTGCAGGGTGGTATTTCTCAGGACCAGAAATGGTTGCAAAAGCAATACCAGCCAACGCTGGATTTGTACAGAAATACGCTGACGGAAAACCCCGACAGTAAGTTGATTGTCTGGCCGGAGGTCGCCATACCGTCTTATATCGACCTGGTCGAAGATTACATCGGTGCCTTGCAGACCGATCTCGACTCGCAAAATCAGTCATTATTATTCGGCATTCTCGAGCGCGATACCGAATCACAACGTGTCTATAACAGCGTCGTCCTGCTGGATGGTGCCGGCCGGCAAATATACCGGAAACGCCACCTTGTTCCTTTCGGCGAGTTTTTCCCGGTGCCTGATTTCGTGCGTAAATGGATGCGGCTCATGAGTCTGCCCAATTCGGACATCAGTCCTGGTGATGCCGTTCAGCCCTTGCTGCGAACACCTGACGGTCAACAGCTTGCGGTCGCAATTTGTTACGAAGACGCCTATGCAGCGGAACAATTGTACGCGCTGCCCGATGCGACGATCCTGATTAATGTGAGCAATGATGCCTGGTTCGGTGACTCGATCGCGCCGCATCAGCACCTTGAAATTGCCCGGATGCGAGCGTTGGAAGTCGGACGTCCGGTCGTCCGGGCGACGAATACCGGGATTAGCACCTTCATTTCGGCGGATGGCGCACTTGGTGCCGCGATACCGCAGTTTGCAGCAGGCACGGTGACGGAGGACGTCGTACCACGCCAGGGGCTGACCCCCTATGCCAAATTCGGCAATGTCCCGATCATTTCGCTGGTACTGATTGTTGTTGCCGGGTTTGCCTGGCGGGATTACGCGAGGCGGAGAAATCAATCAGAGAATTGATTATATTGCCCTATAAACTACTGTTTTTATTAAATTAACTAAATTTCTTGCCTTTATTTCTATAGATCTATAGAATTCTGCTGATCCAGTGGTGCAGGAACAACCCCGTGTCGGCGAATACCGAAAGTCAAAAATACCAGCAACAGCGTCTGCAGGCGATCAGGTCTGCCGCGGCAGTGTTTGCTGAAAAAGGCTTCCATGGTTCCAGCACCAGGGATATCGCCGAACACATGGGGATCAAACAGGGCAGCCTTTATTACTACTTCAAGTCAAAGGAAGAAGCGCTGGGCGAGGTTTGCCTGTTCGGCATCGAGGACTACGTGGAGCACATGAAAGTGATTGCTGCCAGCGATCAATCTTTCGAAGCGAAGTTAATGGCGACCATTACGTCACACCTTTCCAGCTACCGCGAGCGCAACGAGGCACTCAAGGTATACAACGATGAGCGGTTGTACCTGCCGGAAGAAAGACGTAGAAATCTCAAATTGCTCGGCAGCGGCTATCGCCAGTTGCTCGAAGAAATATTCGAAGAAGGTGTACGAAGCGGGGCCTTGCGAGAGTCGATCGATTGTCACTTTGCGGCGCAGGCTGTGATCGGTATTTGCAATGCCTGGGGCGACATCATCGTTCGCGATCCTGACCTGAATCTTTTCGACATCATCCAAAAATGTACTGATCTGTTGATTAACGGTTTTCGCGAGAGACGGACGATCGAAAGATCCAGTCCCAGTAATAACAAGAACGACAGGACTTAATCATGGCAGAACAAAAAGCGACCAACGTGACCTGGCAGGATGGCCAGATTTCCAGGGAAGACCGTTTTGAGATTCTGCGCCAAAAGGGCGCAACGATCTGGTTCACGGGTTTATCGGGCAGCGGCAAGAGCACCATTGCCATCGCGCTGGAGCAGGCGCTTTATGACATGCGCAAACTATCCTATCGCCTGGACGGTGACAACGTTCGGCTCGGCATCAACAAGAATCTCGGGTTTTCCGAACAGGACCGAACAGAAAATATTCGTCGAATCGGCGAGATCGCGAAACTGTTCGGCGACGCTGGCACGATTGCCTTATCGAGCTTCATCAGTCCATACCGGAAAGATCGTGACGAGGTGCGCCAACTTCACGAGGCGGCCAGCCTGACATTCGTTGAAGTATTTGTTGACTGCTCTCTTGCGGTAGCGGAGGAGCGTGATCCGAAGGGTCTGTACAAGAAAGCCCGTGCCGGCCTGATCAAAAACTTCACCGGCATCGATGATCCTTACGAGGCGCCGGCAACGCCGGAAATTCATCTCAAGACCGACGAGATGACGCTGGAGACGGAGGTATCGATCATCATGGATTACCTGTTGGATAACGGAATTATCAGTGGCGGTTACTTCACTCGCGCCGACGACCAGGCAGGCGGCGCGACCGCTGCCGTTTTGTAGGAAAGCCAATTATGATCAGACCACACGGGGCGGACGCCCTGAAACCACTTTTTGTCGCCGATCCTGAGCAGAATCGGCAATTACTGACCGAGGCGGAAACGCTGCCCTCACTGTTGCTGAATTCGGCGGCCGCCGCCAACGCCGTCATGCTTGCCGCCGGCTACTTTACACCGCTCGAAGGCTTCATGAATATCGCCGACGCAATGAGTGTTGCATCCGGCATGCGGACAACAAGCGGCCTGTTCTGGCCCGTGCCCATACTGAATCTGACGCACGATATCGGCAGTATCGAGGGTGCCGGTCGAATCGCACTGCGCGATCCGAATACAGACGGCAACCCTGTCCTGGCAGTCATGAATGTCGCGAGCATTGAAGAGTTCAGCCCGGACCAGATAGCAACCATTATCAAGCAGGTCTACGGGACCTCCGATGTCGCGCACCCTGGTGTTGCTGTCTTCCGAACTCTCGGCAAATACTGCATAGCAGGAGATATTGAAGTATTGAATTTCAGTTATTTCCGCGATGAATTTTCAGACACGTTCAGGACTGCCATGGAAATTCGTGAAGAAATACATAGTCGCGGATGGAGCAAGGTGGTCGCGTTTCAGACCCGCAATCCAATGCATCTCGCTCACGAAGAACTGTGCCGGATGGCGCAGGAACGAATCGGTGCTGACGGTATCGTCATACACATGTTGCTCGGCAAGCTCAAGGAAGGCGATATCCCGGCAGCGGTTCGCAATGACTGTATTCGCAAGATGGTTGAAGTCTATTTCCCCGAGAATACCGTCATGGTCAACGGCTATGGATTCGACATGCTTTTCGCGGGGCCTCGTGAGGCCGTTTTACATGCTGTCTTTCGCCAGAATATGGGCGCAACGCACCTGATCGTCGGTCGTGATCACGCTGGCGTTGGTGATTATTACGGCGCCTTTGATGCGCAGGAAATCTTTGAGCGATTGCCGGACGATGCCCTGAAAATCGAAATATTCGGTGCCGACCATACGGCCTGGTCGAGGAAGCTGAATCGGGTGGTCATGATGCGTGAAGTGGAAGATCACACGCCGGATGATTACGTCTTTCTGTCCGGCACGCGGCTGCGCGAAATGTTAAGTCAGGGCATTGCTCCGCCTCCTGAATTCTCACGGCCCGAGGTTGCAAGAATTCTCATGGAGCACTATCAGTTCGAGGAAACGAATCGCGCCGCGAATGGCTGACCGTATGCTGCGCGGGATGCCAGAACCGGTTATCCTTCCGGCCTTCGAATCAAGCTATTCCCCCGGCAGCAGATGGACACCACCTACAATCCGCAAGCGGTAGAACAGGAAGCCCGTGACTACTGGGAAAATGAACGGTGTTTCGAGGTCGGCGAAGACGCCAGCAAGGAAAAGTTCTACTGCCTGACCATGTTTCCCTACCCGAGCGGGCAGCTGCACATGGGACATGTGCGGGTGTTTACGATTAACGACGTGATCGCCCGCTATCAGCGTATGCAGGGGAAACATGTGTTACAGCCAATTGGTTGGGACGCATTCGGCCTGCCGGCGGAAAACGCGGCGATTCAGCGTGGAGTGCCGCCGGCGAAATGGACCTACCAAAACATCGAATACATGCGCGGCCAGCTCAAGCGACTGGGCTATGGATACGACTGGACACGCGAGGTGACGACCTGCAAGCCGGAATATTATCGCTGGGAGCAATGGCTGTTCACGAGGATGTTCGAAAAGGGACTCGTCTACCGAAAGAACTCGGTCGTCAACTGGGATCCCGTCGATCAAACGGTGCTTGCTAACGAACAGGTCATCGATGGCCGCGGCTGGCGTTCCGATGCGTTGGTTGAACGGCGCGAGATTCCTCAATGGTTCATGAAAATAACGGCGTACGCCGATGAACTGCTGGATTACCTCGATCGAATGCCGGGCTGGCCTGATTCAGTCAAGACCATGCAGCGAAACTGGATCGGGCGATCAGACGGTGTTGAACTGGCATTTGATGTCGACGATGAAGATGAACCACTGACTGTCTTTACCACTCGTCCGGATACGGTGATGGGCGTTACTTACATGGCCGTTGCCGCGGAACATCCGCTTGCCGCGAAAGCCGCCGCCAGCAATCCGGATGTCGCGGCGTTTGTCGAGGAATGCAAAAAAATGCAGGCTGCAGAAGCAGCGCTCGAAACGATGGAGAAAAAGGGTATGCCGATCGGCATATCCGCCAATCATCCGGTCAGCGGCGAGGCGGTGCCGATATGGGTTGCCAACTTTGTCGTCATGGGTTATGGCACGGGTGCGGTCATGGGGGTCCCGGGTCACGACCATCGCGACTGGGAATTCGCCGATAAACACGGATTGCCAATCGTCCAGGTTATTACGCCGGCCGATGGCAGCGAAATAGACATCAGCGAAGGCGCGTACGTCGAATATGGCACGGTGGTCAATTCCGGCGATATTGACGGTATGGACTATCGTGAGGCGTTCGATGCAATTGCCGAAAAATTCGAGGCGGAAGGCCGCGGCAAGCGCAGGATTAATTATCGGCTTCGTGATTGGGGCGTTTCGCGCCAACGTTACTGGGGTACCCCGATTCCGATCATTTACTGCGATGACTGCGATGCAGTAGCGGTACCTGAAGATCAACTGCCGGTGATATTGCCGGAAGACGTTGAATTCACCGGCGTCGGTTCGCCGCTCAAGGGAATGCCCGAGTTTCTCGAAACCGAATGCCCGAAATGCGGCAAGCCGGCGAAAAGGGAAACGGATACTTTTGATACGTTCGTCGAATCGTCATGGTACTTTTCCCGCTACGCGAGTCCGGATTGCGATTCGGCGATGTTTGATGAGCGTGAGGCATACTGGATGCCGGTCGATCAATACACCGGCGGCATCGAGCATGCGATTTTGCACCTGCTTTATTCCCGGTTCCTGCAGAAGGTCATGCGGGATTTCGGCCTGTCCGCGGCGGATGAACCGTTCACCAACCTGCTTACGCAGGGCATGGTGCTGAAAGACGGCGCCAAGATGTCGAAAGCCAAGGGTAATACGGTCGATCCACGGCCGCTCATCGAAAAATACGGGGCGGATACTGTCAGGCTCTTCATGATGTTCGCGTCGCCGCCCGAGCAGGCACTCGAATGGTCGGATGACGGTGTTCAGGGTGCCTCGCGTTTCCTGCGGCGCTTCTGGAACGCGGTACATAGCCACGCTGCCGGGGGTGACGCAGTCGCAGTGGAAACCGACGCCCTGAACGACGAGCAGCGGGACCTGCGGAGAAAAACGCATCGCACAATTTCCAAGGTCAGCGACGATATCGGTCGTCGCTATACATTCAATACGGCCATTGCCGCGACCATGGAATTGCTGAATGCGGTCAATCGTTTCGATGTCAGCACCGCCGAGGATCGCGCCGTCGTTCGCGAAGCGCTGGAGGCAGTCGTCCTGGTCCTGTCGCCAATCGTTCCGCATATCTGTCACAAGCTCTGGCATGTTCTGGGACACGCATCCGCACCGGTTGACGAACGCTGGCCAACATTTGATGAGTCCGCCCTGCAACAGGATACGATCGAGATAATCGTGCAGGTCAACGGCAAGCTGCGCGGCCGCATATCGGTAGCAGCAGACGCCGACACGGATTCGATCTCGGCGCTGGCACTTGCAGACAAGAATGCGCAGCGATTCGTTGCCGACAAGAAGGTCCGCAAAATCATCGTCGTGCCCGGCCGCCTGGTAAACATCGTTGTCTAGGAAATTTTTCATCCTGCCTTGCTTGCTGCTCGCAGCCTGTGGATTTCAGATGCGTGGCGCCACGAGCGTGCCACCTGAAATGGTGCGCACCTATATCGCGGCAGAAGATCAGCGCAGCCTTTTTTATCGACGGCTTCGCGACAGCTTGCGCGGCGCCGGCATCAACGTTGTCGAATCTCCCGCCGAGGCGACTGCAACATTCTCCATCCTGTCGGACATTCCCGGGCAACGTGTGCTTTCGGTTTCGGCGCGCAATGTGCCGCGCGAGTTCGAGGTCTTCTACACCGTGTTCTACAGCGTGCAAACCGAAAGTGTGACCTTGCTTGAGCCTCGCTCGCAGACACTGACACGCGACTACACGTGGGACGAAACGAAGGTTCTCGGCAAAGAAAAGGAAGAACAATTATTGCGGGAAGCGATCGTCGCTGACCTCATACGGATCGTCCTCATTCAGCTCTCCGCGATCTAGCGGCCGGTGATCCGGTTTTCAATTTACGCGGACCATAGGAAAACAATAACTTAGCTGAAGGGTACCTCTAAATACATCTCGCAACCCGCATGGGCCGTGGCCTGTTGCACGCCTGGCGGCGTTGGGCACGCTTGTCGTATCTAGATACTGTCTTCGCGTATCCGTCTTGCCAGTCGTGCAACAGCCCTACGGCGCGGCCACGACAGGTAATTAGAGGTACCCTATAGGTGGACTGGCGATAATTCGGCGCACTGTGCAATATGTAGGCTGGGGACTCCTTTCATCGGCAGCTTTACATGGCAATTCTTCGATACGTATTTTATTTCCTCGGTATCGCATTGTTCACGTGGTTGCTGACCATGCTGGAGATCACTGCGCCTGGCAGTCTCAAGCTGCATGTATTTACCGGTCCCGGTGACACCCTCGGCACCAGTGAGTATTCCCCGCTCGAGATCATTCAGCCCGGCATACTTGGTATCTGCGGGCTGCTTTATGCGTGGGTCGCAAAATACTGTCCTTCGCAACGGCCCATCGCGTTTCTGTTCGGCGGCATGGCGCTCGCCTTCATGATTCGCGAAGCAGATTATTTTCTGGATCGATTCGTAGCTGACAATTTCTGGCAATTCCTGACGGGATTCGTCGCTGCGCTGGTGATCGTTTATACCTATCGCAATCGCCGCCGTTTTCGTATCGCCTGGCTGCGCATGTGGCCGTCACCCGGACTGACCCTGTTGTTCGCCGGTGCTGTCATTATCTTCGCGTTTGTTCGGCTGGTAGGGCACGAAGCATTGTGGATGGCAATCATGGGCGACGAGTACCAACGTATCGTCAAACTTGCTGTCGAAGAATTCATCGAGCTTATCGGTTATTTCTTCTGGCTCATCGGCACTATCGAATACACCTACCAGGCCAGGGCGATCGCCATGCGCGAGCCGCAACCAGTTGCGGCGAAGCGTCGCGCCGGACGATTCCCGAAATCGGAAGGCCGTTTCTAAATAGCCGCATATTGCTATCATTGCGGCCTTCCAACTGAGGCAAGCGGCTGCCGGGCATGAGCATTTTCCTGCATGACACATTAAGGGGCGAGAAGATCGAGTTCGAGCCGTTGAAGGCCGGGGAGGTCACGATGTACCTCTGCGGTCCCACCGTCTATAACTATGCCCATATCGGGAACGCCCGCCCTGCTGTCGTCTTCGATTTGCTCGTGCGCTTATTGCGGCGCAGATACAAGCTAACCTTCGCAAGAAACATCACTGACATTGATGACAAGATTAACCAGGCGTCAATCGAAACCGGTAAGCCGATTGGCGAAATAACCGAACGTTTCATCAAAGCCTACAACGAGGACATGGCGGCACTCGGCGTATTGCCGCCAGACATAGAGCCGCGCGCAACGCAGCATGTCGATGAGATGATCGAGATGATTGTTGCACTGATAGACAAGGGATGCGCCTATGAGGCGGAGGGCCATGTGCTGTTCGACGTTGCAGCAGATCCCGGCTATGGAAAGCTGTCAAAACGCGATATCAGGGAAATGATTGCTGGCGCACGGGTAGAGGTCGCGCCGTACAAGAAAGCACCGCAGGACTTCGTCTTGTGGAAACCGTCGACGCCCGAATTACCAGGCTGGGAATCGCCGTGGGGCCGGGGTCGCCCCGGATGGCACATTGAATGCTCTGCCATGTCAGCTGTGCATCTTGGCCGTACGATCGACATTCATGCCGGGGGCCAGGACCTTGTTTTCCCGCATCATGAAAACGAACTGGCGCAAAGTACCTGCGTACATGATGGCGAACCGTTTGCACGCTTTTGGGTGCATAACGGGTTTCTGAGTATCGACAGCACCAAGATGTCAAAGTCGCTGGGCAACGTGCTGCTGGTACACGATTTGATCAAGACGACACGCGGTGAGGTCATTCGCCTGGCGCTGCTGAGTGCGCATTATCGTCAACCACTGGACTGGTCCGACGAGACACTCGATGATGCGCACCGCAAGTTGGATCGTTTGTACGGCGCGGTAAGAGGCATCGACATTGACGATGCCGTGCGGTCTTCAGCCGGGCCACCGGCGACCTTCGTTGAGGCGCTTGAGGATGATCTGAACACGCCCAGGGCGCTGGCGGAAATATTTGATCGCGCAAGGGCACTCAACAAGACAGAAGATCCGGCAGCACGGCAAAAACTCGCGGCAGAACTGTTGGCGGCAGGTGATCTGGTCGGGCTCATGCAAAGCGACCCGGAGCAATGGTTCTCAGGGTCGGATGAGGGTGACCTGGACGCAGCGGAAATCGAATCATTACTGACGCAGCGCGAACAGGCGCGCAGCAGTGGTGACTACGCAGCAGCAGACGAGATACGTGACAATCTTGCTGATCGCGGTATTAGCATAGAGGACGGATCGTCGGGAACACGCTGGCGCCGTAGCTGATGAACGAAGTACTCGAGGCGCAACAGCAGCTGATCGAGGAGTTCAGCTACTTCGATAACTGGATGGATCGCTATCAGTACCTTATCGATCTGGGCAGGCGCCTGCCGGAGTTTTCCGAATCAGATATGACCGACGCGAACAAGATCAAGGGATGTCAGGCACAGGTCTGGTTCGTGGCCAGCAAGGAAGAAGACAGGCTGAAGTTTCGTGCCATCAGCGATGCTGCGATCGTCTCCGGCCTTATCGCCTTGCTGTTGCGCATCTACAGCGGCCGCCGGCCACAGGAGATTCTCGACACACCCGCTGATTTTGTCGCTGCGCTCGAACTGGAGCAGCACTTGAGTCCTACCCGCAGCAACGGTCTGTCATCGATGTTGCAGGCGATCCGCACGTTTGCCCGCAATGCACTGCGATCGTGAAATTCCTGGGCAAGCTTTTGGCAAAGCCGCTGCTGGGCCTGGTGTGGCTTTACCGAAATGCAATCTCGCCGTTACTCGGCACAAACTGCCGCTTTCGCCCGACCTGCTCCGCCTATGCAGCGGAGGCATTGCGACGTTACGGCGGCTTCAAAGGTGGCTGGCTGGTGCTCAGGCGAATTGGCCGCTGCCATCCCTGGGGCGGCTCGGGCTACGATCCTGTTCCCGAGCCCCAAGAAGATGGCGATGATAGCGACTGAGGTCAGGCGGGAACTGCTGTACCCGTTGACGGACATGGCGATTATTTTCGCGATGGTTTTTTTCTGGTTGTTGTTCGGGCTTGCGCAAAACGCGGGGTTGCTCGGTATTGTATTGATGATCATCCTGATGCCGGCCTATCTTCGCTACCTGCTGTATCTGCTCGAGGCGCGAGCCAACAACAGGTCAGCGCCTGTACCCGATATGGCAATGTTTAACCCGGCCGACAACTTCTGGAGTCTGGCACCTGTTGTTCTTATTGCTATTGCCATATGGGCAGGAATCCTGCTCGTGCCCATTATATCGCTGTTGGGTGTCATGCTGATTGGTGTTGCATTGATTGTGATCGTGCCTGCATCAATGGCAGTCCTCGCCATCACGCATTCGCCGGCCGAAAGTCTCAACCCGGCGGCGATATTGCGCATGGTTCGTGCCTGTGGTGCGGCTTATTTCGCCGTACCGGTCGTCCTCATCGCAATGTCGTGCGTGTTCGCCGGGCTGTATATGGCTGGTGTGCCGACGTTCCTGATCGACCTGGCGACGAGCTACCAGATCGTTTTGCTTTTTACGATGACCGGGGCGGTACTGCATACGAACAAAGTGGCGGTCCTGGTGGATATCCCGGATCCGGTTGAGCCCACTACCGACGATCTTGCCCGGGACCTCGACCATGAAAGGCAGAAAGTCGCCAACCATGCTTATGGGTTCATCAGCCGCGGCAATCGCCAGGGAGGATTCGCGCATATCCGGCAATGGCTGGAAAACGAAGTAGTCGTCGAGGAAGCGTACCAGTGGTTTTTTCACGAGATGCTGAAATGGGAATCCAAAGACCCGGCACTCTTTTTTGCGCAGGATTACCTGGCCCTTCTGCTAAAGTGGAAAGCGGATGACGAGGCATTGAAACTGATTGCGCGTTGCCTGCATGAAAATGCGCGCTGGCGGCCGCTGCCAGAGAACAGGGACGACGTAAATGAACTGGCAGCGCGCCATGGCCGCGACGACCTGATCACACAGATGAAGAACTAGCTTGATTGCCGAGATCCAATCTGACTCGCCTGCCGTGCTTAATCAAAACCAATTACCGCTTTGCGATCAATAGCGACCGTTATGATGGTAGAGTTCTGAAGGTCCGCTGATGACCAGAGCGGTCATTCGCTACTCCTGATGACGGACGAGGTTTCTCCGTCGGCTCTTGCAATCGACCATTCTCGACCATTTTTTCAATAAGCCGCTATCGCAATATGACCTTTCCACAAAAACAGTTTATTTTCGAGGATTGATATACTGCAATCTTGTCAGTTCATTGCCTGTTAGGTGTCACTCCACATGGATCCAGCAGCCACAACCTCCATCACCGAGTTTGCGATCGTTATTGCTGGCTTTTCTGGATTGATCCTCGCTCTGGGCCAAGGGAGCGGTCAATCGGATTCAATTGCCAAATTTAGAATCGTCACAATGCTCTTGTTTGCTTTTAGTGCTGCGTTCGGTTCCTTAATCCCGACCATTGTTCAGAGTTTTACCCTTGATATCGAAGTCTGGGAGATATCATGTTTTTGGCTTGCGATGATTCTAGCAGCCAACGTCGCCGCAACTTTTCTGTTGATGCGTCGGTTAACACACAAAGAGCGATCTGAGTTGAAGCGATGGATGATAGCTATGGTTTTTGTCGGTAACCCTACCTTCATAATTTGGATTTTTCTGAATCTGATCGGTTTCGTCCCTGGCACACCAACCGCTCCCTTTATCTCCGCCTTGGTATGGCAGCTGGTACTTTCATCTCTGCTGTTTGTACGCCTAGTACTCAATAGGCCGAAGGAATCACCCATCAATGAATAAGGGGAATTCAGGGAATTCAGCAGCAGGGAATTCAGGAAGGGAATTCAGGACACCCATTAAATTCGAAGCGATTTCTGTATGAAAGGACTGGAAATGACATGCGCTGATTGATGGGTGTCCTGAATTTGCTGCGTCACACTGATGTCGTTCGACTGCGTAACAGGTTATGTAAGGTAGCGGTGTGGGAAACGAATCCGAGCCAGCCATTGTTCTGGTGAATTGCTATTTTCTGCACAAAACACCCGCGTTTAGGCAAAGTATTCCATCGATAAACAGGCCCTCCTCTGGCGATGCTCACCGAAATCTACATTGAGGCCCTATTAGTTGATAAGGAACCGGCTGACCAGGTCTGGGAAGCTTGGGATAAGGGAGCAAAGGACAATGTGCCCTCGACGAAAATAGAATTTGTTATTCTCTGATCGGTACGAGCTTCTTGAATTCGCAAAAAGAGTATCAGATGCTGGTACGCAAATAGTTTAAAATGTAATTAGTCGATTTGAGGATTTGTGATGGCTCGTGTTAGTGAGTTCTTTCAAAAGATTTCGGAAGGAAAAGTAGACGCAAATCTGCGAATCGGGATCCTCGAAGAGATTCTTGGGTGCTTAGAACTCAAGAAGGACACCATGGGTACGTGGGAAAAAGCTTTATTCGCTCAATCATTGGCCTACTTGTCGATTAACGCTTTTTCAAAAAGTCAATCGCCATCACTGTGGCTCAGGCTTAGTTTGGTTTGTCTTGAGAAAGCCATGATTCCAGAAAAAGATCGAAACGAAGAATATACGGATGGTTCTGAGGTGATTGAATCAATAGATTATGGGTTTCTGGTGGCACAAGGTGTGCTAATCAGGCGGCAGATTGGCTGATCAAAAATCGCTGGAGCAGCCGCGCCATGAATAGCTTGCAAATGCATGCAGTCGACTGCAGTACGCTTAGCCAATGTGTTGCATCGACCGGCTGAAATCGCATCCCGTTAGCGGCCATTGAACTGGTAGGATTGCGAGGGACCACTGCCGACCCAAAGTGGTCATAACATCGCGAACCAGGCTTGACTCACCAGCGACGGACATTGATATGCGATTTCATGATGCTGCTCGAACCGCGATCCTGATTTTCGCGATGATTCTTTTGAGCAATGCGCAGGCCCAGACCGAAACTGGCCTGACCGCCCAACAATTAAGCGACAACATATTCGTGTTGTTTGGCGAAGGCGGCAATGTCGGTGTGTCGACCGGGCCTGACGGGACTTTTATTATCGACGATCAATTCGCCGATTCCGGCGGTGCGATAAGAGCGGCAATTGCCGCATTTAGCGACCAGCCCATTCGTTACGTGATCAATACGCATTGGCACTCAGACCACAATGGGAGCAACGAGCATTTCGGCACGGCGGGGTCGGTGATAATTGCGCACGACAACGTGCGCAAGCGCATGATTTCAGGAGGCTATCTCGGCGCCGTAGACAGAAATATTCCGCCAGCATCAACTGAAGCGCTGCCTGTCATTACGTTCAGCGACACAATGACCTTGCATCTGAATGGTGATGCGGTCTATATGCTGCACGCGGCATCGTCTCACACAGATGGCGATGGCATTATCTGGTTCAAGGACAGCAACATTATCCATATGGGTGACATCTTCCTGAATGGTATATACCCAATTGTCGATCTTGACTCGGGAGGCAGCATCAACGGCATCATCACGGCTGCGGATACAGTCTTGTCTTTTATAGATGAGCAAACACAGATCATTCCGGGTCACGGCCCGGTAGCAAGTAAAGCCGTCCTTGAGCGATACAGGGACATGTGTGTTGTATTACGCGACCGGGTTGCTGATATGAAAGCGCGCGGAATGAGTCTTGAAGACGTGATCGCTGCCGCGCCAACCAGAGATTACGACAGCGAGTGGAACACCTGTGGTGAGCGTTGGAGAACCATATCTATTACTGGCCTGTATCAGGAAGCACCGTAAACTCGATAGCACGGTGGACTCGGCAATAGAAAAAAATCGACGAACCGCATTCAACCGTTTGGCCCTTCAACGTATGCTCAATTGTCGGGTTTGAGCGGCTGCTTCTGGCCGAGGCTGTGTGAAAACTCGTCGGGTGTGTCTAGGCCCATCCAGGACAACTAGCTGGCAGGGACGTGCCGCGTCAGGCGGTTATTGTAGTAGTGCGACGTTGCGAGAACGATCGAGCCGGCCATGGTTAGCAAGCTGTCGGCAAGCAGCCCGAAGTTGGCATGAGCAACGGTGCCGCCGATAAACAATAGAGAAATACCGGCAATGCCTCCCGCTATGATTGCTTGGTTTGCATGGCGCCTGAATCCCAGCGTGAACGCAAACAGGCTGACCGGTATGACGACGATCAGCAGCTGTGCGTGAAAGTGCGTTGCGTTGAGCTGGCCGAGCAGCGGCAGGGTAACGATGACGATGGGCAGCAGCAAACAGTGCACCAGGCACAGGCCCGACAACGCGATCGCCGCGTGATCAAGGATGCCGCCTTTTTCGGAAGAACTGTTATCCATCTGTGCTTGCCGTTATGCTCGGGAGTCGGGCAAAAGCGGCCGGCCTGCTGACAACGGCAATCGCAAAGTGCCCCGAATAATAGAATAGTATAACATAACAAAAAACGTCGCAAGATATTGTATCTAAAGGGTTTGCTGAGAGGGCTCAATGGATAAGAAACTGCTGTCAATATTGTGTTGCCCGGTAACGCACAAGGGTCTGTCGCTCGCGGGCCCGGATGTGCTCAAATCAGTCAACGCGGCCATCGATGCCGGCGAGCTCCTCAATCATGATGGCGGTGCAGTTGCGGAGAACCTCACAGAGGCGCTGGTCACCGACGATGGCAAGACCCTGTACCCGATCAACGACGGCATTCCCGTGTTGCTGGAGGGCGAATCGGTTGCGCTCGACCAGTTGCAAGGGACCCTTTGAATCCTTGTGACCTGTGCTGCGCGGCAGGTATGATCTGATGCCAATTAATTCTCCGTTTCCTGCGTGAAAATCTCTGCGAATCAGCTTAACTCGCACCTGAAAAATTCCCTGTTGCCCTGCTATCTGGTTACTGGTGATGAGCCCCTGCTGGTTGCCGAAGCGCTCGACGCGATACGCGCAGCAGCACGTGAACAGGGTTTCGGGTCCCGCGAGCTTTACATTGCCACGACCGGATTTGACTGGGCGGATCTGCGAGGTGCCGCCGCCAACCTTTCATTATTTGCCGAGAAACGCATCGTTGAACTGCGATTGCCAACGGGGAAACCGGGTCTCAAAGGTGGCGCCACGATTGTCGAGATGACTGAACAGGCACGCGATGATCTGCTTTTTGTTGTCAGTGCGTCCAAACTTGACCGCAGCGGGGCGGCATCGAAATGGGCGAAATCACTGGAGGCTGCTGGCGGGTATACGCAAGTGTGGCCGGTTGGGCTGCGGGAATTGCCGGCGTGGATTAACGCGCGGATGAAAAATGCCGGTTTACAGCCGGATCGCGATGCTGTTCAGTTAATCGCGGATCGGGTCGAAGGAAATTTACTGGCGGCGCAACAGGAAATTGAGAAATTAAGGCTGCTGCACGGCGAGGGTCCGATCAGTGCCGCGGATGTCGATGCCGCGGTAGTGGACTCGAGCAGATTTGACGTTTACAAACTGGTCGACGCTGCGGTTGCTGGTGATGCTGCACGCGCGGTTCGCATTCTGGCCGGCATCCGCACGGAAGGCCTTGAACCGGTGATTGTCATGTGGGCGCTGACCAGGGAGCTTCGCATCCTTGCCCGCCTCGCCGAAAGCATCCAGTCAGGCATTGATCTCAGCACCGGCTTGCGCAAAGCGGGCGTCTGGCAAAACCGCCAAGGTCTCGTGCGCGCCTGTATCGGCAGGCACCAGGTGGCAGATTTTTATCAGCTGATTCAGCTTGGCGCGCGGGCTGACGCTGCGGCAAAAGGCCAGTTGCGCGCCGATCCCTGGCAGCTGGCGACGCAAATCATTCTCGGCCTGTCGATGAGCGGCATGCAAAGGGCAAGCTGATATGGGCCCGATAGGAATTTTTGGCGGCACTTTTGATCCCATTCACTTTGGTCATTTGCGCACCGCGTTCGAAATGTTGCAGGCATTGCGTTTTGACGAGGTCAGGTTCATGCCCTGCGGCAGTCCGCCGCACCGCGGAGCACCGGTTGCCGACGCAGAATTGCGGCTGCGAATGGTGCAGGTGGCGACGGCAGGACAACACGGCTTTATGGTCGATGACCGGGAGCTCAGGCGCCCGGGACCGTCGTACTCCGTAGATACACTGACCGCGTTGCGCGGCGAATTTCCGTTGCGTTCACTGGCGCTGATTATCGGTATGGATGCTTTTCTTGGTCTGCCCCAGTGGTATCAGTGGCGGGAAATTCTCCAGCTTGCGCACGTAGTGGTTGCACATCGTCCAGGATGGCGTGCACCGGACATGGGCCCACTCGGTGAATTGCTTGCCGATCGTGGTACGCACCGTATCGGCGACATGCGCCAGGCAAAGTCGGGACACATTTATATTCATGACGTTACTCAACTCGAGATTTCGTCATCGGAAATTCGCGAACTCGTCGCGGCAGGAAGGGATCCACGCTTCCTGATGCCGGACGCCGTGCGCGATGTTATTGAGCAGAGCGGGTGCTATGCGGCAGCGGAAAGCGCCGGCGCTGATTAACAGAATTTTGGTTTATAACGGTGAGTAAATGAATAGCGAACAATTATGTGACTTGGTCGTTGCTGCGCTGGAAGAGGTCAAAGCGAAGGACATCGTCAAACTGGATGTGCGCGAGCTGACAACCGTCACCGACTACATGATAGTGGCGAGCGGAACTTCCAATCGCCACGTAAAAGCCCTGGCAGATGCGGTTGCGGAAAAAGCGCGCAAGGCCGGTCATCGTCCGGCCGGAATCGAGGGCGAAGATGGCAGTGAATGGGTGCTACTGGATCTGCATGACGCGCTGGTGCATGTGATGCTGCCGCGCGTGAGGGAGTTCTATAACCTGGAGAAACTCTGGTTACTGAGCCCTGTCAAAGATCTTGCTGCTATCGATAGATAGTGTCCTGTCCCGTAAAGAAATTGGTAAATCTGCTTGTTCTTTTTGCCGCTGGCCTCGTTGCTCCTCCTCTCGTGGTGCCTGCCACTGTTCGTCGTCGCGCCTCGCCAGCGACAAAAAGACCTGCCCATATCTATCAATTTATTCACGGGACAGGACACCGGTGATACATGCACATTCGCCTGATAGCCGTCGGTGATCGTCAGCCGTCCTGGGTCGACTCCGCGTTCGAAAATTATTTGCAGCGACTGCCGCGGCAGTGGCAGTTTCGCCTGGATCTCATCGCGACTGCGCGACGCTCGAAGAATAGCAGCGCAGAGACCGCGAAGATTGCGGAAGGACATAAGGTTATTGCGAAGATAAAAGCGTCAGAATACGTTGTTGTACTCGACGAAAGCGGCAAGGAGTTTTCCAGCCAGGAGTTTGCCTCCAGGCTGAATGACTGGCAAAGCGATGGGCGGGATCTCACTTTCGTGATCGGCGGACCTGATGGCATCTCCGAAGCTTGCATGGACCGCGCCGATCTGCGCTGGTCACTGTCACGTCTGACACTGCCCCATGGACTCGCACGGGTATTATTTGCGGAACAACTATACAGGGCCTGGTCTTTGACAACCGGGCATCCATATCACCGGTCATGAGCAATCCGGTCCTGCATCTCGCCTCGTCATCAGCCCGTCGCCGGGAGTTGTTGAGAGCTCTGGGTCTGAATTTCAGTTATGAGGGTGTTGCTATCGACGAATCAGCGCTGCCGGGTGAATCGGTGTCGGACATGGTTTTGCGCCTCGCGACTTCCAAGGCACGTACTGCGTTCGATTCAGGCGAACGCTCAGTGCCGGTGCTGGGCGCCGATACCATCGTGATCCTCGGTGACCGCGTTTTCGGTAAACCAGGATCCAAGCAAGAGGCCCTCCATATGCTGGCGAGCCTGTCCGGGCGCAAGCACCGGGTACTGACGGGCGTTGCCGTAGTGGCAAATGGCGAGCTTGAGACTGCAGTATCACGGACTGAGGTGCAGTTTCGCGAAATTCATCCTGACGAAGCCGAAGCTTACTGGCAAAGTGGTGAACCGGCCGGCAAAGCCGGTGCTTATGCCGTGCAGGGCCTGGGTGGCATCTTTGTAAGTTACATCAACGGCAGCTACACGGGCGTCGTTGGCCTGCCGGTCTTTGAAACGGCGGACCTGTTGCGCCGGGTCGGCATAGAATTGCCAGCCATGCCGGGTCATCGATGACAGGCCAGATATGACAGACGAATCGCCAAAAGAAGAAATTCTGGTCAATGTGACTCCACGAGAGGTGCGTGCGGCGCTGCTGGAAAACGGCATCCTGCAGGAGGTCACCATCGAGCGGGCATCCCGGCGGGGCCTGATCAGCAATATATACAAAGGAAAGGTATCACGCGTCTTGCCTGGTATGCAGGCGGCCTTCGTGGATATCGGACTGGCACGAACGGCATTTCTGCATGCCTCGGATATTGCGCGTGGCAACGGATTGGCGGAGAACCACGGGGAAGCTGCGGCGCCGGATATCCGGGAACTGATTCGGGAAGGCGAGGAGGTCCTCGTACAGGTTGTCAAGGACCCGTTGGGCAGCAAGGGCGCACGCTTGACCACGTTTATCACGCTGCCATCGAGATTCCTGGTATTCCTGCCGACCGGAAGCGGCGTCGGCGTGTCTGCGCGTATCGATGCCGAAGAGGAGCGCTCAAGGCTGCGCGAGGAAGTCGAGGGCATGCTCGACAGTGACGCGCAAAGTGGCGGCGTCATCGTGCGTACGGCTGCCGAGGGCATGAGCCGGGATGCATTGCGCGCGGATCTTGCGTTCCTGCGGAAGTTGTGGGCGGTCGTTCAGGTTGAGTGCAGGGAAGGTAAGGTAAAAACCCTGATACACGAGGACTTGCCGCTGCCGATCCGGGTGCTGCGCGACCTGGTCACGAGCGACGTAGAGCGAATCCTCGTGGATTCGCAGACCGACTTCGAAAAGATGAAGGCGTTCGCGCAAAGTTTCCTGCCCGAAATTGAGCCGATGCTGGAGCTCTACGAGCGGCGCAGGCCCATTTTCGACCTGCACGGCACCGAAGACGAGATCAGCAAGGCTCTGGAGCGCAGTATTTCTTTAAAGTCAGGTGGATATGTCATTTTTGATCAGACCGAGGCGATGACCACTGTTGATGTCAATACCGGGGCCTTCGTCGGCCATCGCAACCTCGAGGAAACTATTTACAGGACCAACCTCGAGGCCGCGGTAATCATTGCGAGGCAATTGCGGCTAAGAAATCTCGGCGGCATCATCATCATCGACTTTATCGATATGGAGAAGGAGGAGCACCGGACTCGCGTGATGCAGGCGCTGGAACAGTCTATGGCACGCGATCACGCGAAGCACCAGATCACTCCCGTGTCGCCATTGGGCCTGGTTGAGATGACGCGCAAGCGTACGCGGGAAAGCCTGCAGCACGTTCTGTGTGAGGATTGCACGAGCTGCGATGGTCGCGGCTTCCTGATGACCGCGGAAACGGTCTGTTTCGAGATTTTCCGTGAGATCATTCGCCAGCACCGGCAATTCGAATTCGACAAGATTCTTGTGCTGGCTCACCAGGAGGTTATTGACCTCCTGCTGGACGAGGAAGCCAGGGGTCTTGCCGAGATTGAAGAGCAGACCGGCAAGGCAATCCGGCTGCAGCCTGAGGCACTCTATCTGCAGGATCAGTTCGACGTGATCCTGATCTGATACGGTTGGCAACCGCCGGGGACAAACGCAAAACTCAGATGAAAGAACTACTGCAAAAACTGATCAAGTACCTGGCCTATATCGGTGCGGCGCTGGTGATCGTGCTCGCAGTGGCTGTTGGCATCTTCAGGCTCATGTTGCCGCGGTTGCCAGAGTACCAGGAGGAAATCAAAGCCTGGGCCGGTGCGGCGATCGGTATGCAGGTTGAGTTCTCCGGCATGAACGCACGCTGGCGCCTCAGCGGGCCGGAAGTAAGTTTTTTCGACGCCGAACTGATCCGCACCGGTGCAGCGGAAGTTCTGTTGTCCGCAGACGAGGTTATTATCGGTGTCGGCCTGTTGCGCCTGTTAGCCGATCGCGAACTCGTGGTCGATCGTATCGTGATTCGGGATACGAAAATCGATCTGCGGCAAGATGAGACCGGCAAGTGGTTGCTGCAGGGGTTGCCGATCGAGGATGTCTTTGGCTCCCGGGATAATTCCGCGCAGAACGGTGGCACAGTCGAGTTCATTGGAGAGGATATCCAGGTCGAATATGAACATCCTGGATCAGGTCAGCTCGTGCCGTTTACGATTACCTCGGTGGCTATTTTGCGCGATGCGGATCAGGTTAAGGTCGAGGCGACCATCGATCTCCCGGATGAATTTGGCGATAGCCTCGAGATAAGCGTGGACCAGCTGGCGGTAAATTCCGGGCAACCCGTATGGCGATTATTTGTGCAGGGTAATTCACTGAATATTGCCGGCTGGTCACGGCTGCAGCCGGTTGGCATGCCGGAAATAGACTCCGGAACCGCTGATGTCAGCTTGTGGCTTGACTATGTGTCAGGTGAAGTGCAACGTGCTACGGCAAATCTTGTCGTCTCCAATCTCCATCCGCGTAGCGGACCGGCAACTGCGGCATTCGGACTGCAGGGCAGCATCGAATACTCCTCGGAACTGAACGGATTCCTGCTGGCCGCAAACCAGTTTCGCCTGACGACGGTGGATGGTGACTGGCCGCAGTCATCGCTGCAGCTTCGCGTCATGGCGGATGAAAACGGTGCTCTGGAGGGCCTGCGCGCGAGTGCTTCTTTCCTCGATCTCAACGATTTAAAGTACATCAACGTCTGGATCCCGGATGCGCAGCGCTCGATGCTCGCCGATATTGACCCGACCGGCGTATTGCGAGACCTGAGAATCGATCTGACTGACCTCGAGTCAGAGGAGCCGGAATTCGATATCACCGCCGACCTGCAGTCAGCGGGTTTTGCAGCAACTGACGAACGGCCCGGAATACGCGGCTTCAACGGCCGCATTCGCGCAGATCGTAATGGCGGCCGTATTGAAATTGATTCGACCGACCTGCAGGTGGATACCGGTCCAATCCTCGCCGAGCCAATCTCCTTTGACGATGCCATTGGCACGATCATCTGGCGTCGCAATAGCAACGGCATCATCCTGCTGTCCGATAGCATTCGTCTTCGCAACGCGGACTTCGACACCCAGACCAGCTTGCAAATCAGTATTCCGGCCAGTGGCGACGCACCGTTTGTTGACGTGCAGAGCTACTGGAGTATTAACGACGTCGGCGCTATTCACCGCTATCTGCCAGTCAGTATGCTGGGCGCGCCGATCGGTGAGTGGCTGCAGATGGCGACTGTATCCGGTGTTGTCAGACGAGGCTCACTGCGCCTGAACGGATCGCTCGACAGGTTTCCGTTCGACGACGGAGACGGATCGTTTCACGTGTCGGCCGAATTCGAAGATTTCGTGTTGCGTTATTCCGAAAACTGGCCTGCCCCCGAGTTCAGCTACGTCGATGTAGTCATCGACAACATGCGGTTGACCTCGAACAGGAATCTGGTCGATATCCAGGGCAACAGTGTCGAAAATGCGCAGGTCGTCATTGCGGACTTGCGCAATCCCGTCGTTGAAATCGAGGCATTTGCAACCGGTACGCTTGAATCGTTGCGCAGATTCGGCGTGAACAGCCCGATTAACGAGGTTCTTGGTGGCCAGCTTGAGAATGTTGAAGTCGGCGGCGATGCGTCAATTGATATATCCGTCAGCTACCCTGTCCAGGATAAACTCAATTACAGCTTCTCCGCCCGTATTCGAACCAGCGATGGTTCAGTCCGCATCGCCGGGTTTACTCCGCCGATCACGGAGCTCAATGGCGTTGTTTCAGTCGCAAGAGACAGTATAAGTGCCGAATCCTTGTTCGGCCGCTTTCTTGGAAACCCCGTCGACATCGAACTGACACGCACCAATGATCCGCTGTCCCCTCACCGTGTCCTGCTCGATGCCAGCGGCAGCACCACGGCCGAGGCGCTGGTTAAGGAGCTTGGATTGCCGCTGGGGGATTTTACGAGTGGCCGCATGGACTATCACGCAAACATTCGTTTCCCGAACGCGCAGGCGGAAACGCCGGGGGTCATGCAGATAATTGTGGAATCTGATCTGCGCGGATTCGGACTTGAGGTGCCCGCGCCATTTGCCAAGGCTGCGGATGAGGTGCTACCGCTGACGATGAGCATCGAGTTTCCGGAGGAGAACCGGATCGATAGCTCCGGTAGTCTTGCCGATAACCTGATGTGGAATGCGCGGTTCCTGAAAAAGCAGGACGGCTGGGATTTCGACCGGGGCGTGCTGGCCATCGGTGGCGATTACCCGGAAGCGCCCGAGGGACGCGGACTGCATATCGTGGGGCAAACCCCCGTGGTACGGGTACACGACTGGCTGGCGCTTGCACGAAGCGACGAACAGGAGACCGGTTTTGGTGACCGGGTGCGTACGATGGACGTGACCATCGAAAACCTGTTCGTCGTCGGCCAGCACCTGACCGACCACCGCGTAAGAGTAAATCGTAGTGGCTCGGACTGGGTCATAGAAATCAGTGGCGAACAGGCGGAGGGCATCGTCACGGTCCCGTATGACTTCGCCGGCGGGAGACCGTTAACTGTCGATATGGAGTGGCTGTTGCTACCCGGCAGCGATGAAGCTACAGCAGCGGCTGAAATTGCTGTGGATCCGCGCACGCTGCCTGAAATCCGTATCAGGGCACGGGACTTTGCACTGGGCGACCGATACTTCGGGCAACTGGAAATCGATCTGCAGCGAACCGACAACGGCCTGGAAGCGGACAACCTGTCGACCGTGGATGAATCATTTACGCTCGCAGGCAGAGCGGGCTGGGTCGTCGACATCTACGAAGAGTCCGGCCAGCGAACATTTATCGATGCGAAATTGCGCAGCACCAATATCGGACAAACGATGTCGCGCTTGCACTATCAGCCGGGAATCGCCGGCGATGATCTTGAAGTGGATGTGAACCTAAGCTGGGCTGGTGGCCCGAGGCAGGATTTCATGGAATCCTTGAATGGCAGCGTGAAGGCACGGCTGGGGGACGGACAGCTCGAAGACGTTGAACCCGGGGCAGGCCGGGTCTTCGGCCTGATGAGTATCGTCGCGTTGCCACGACGCCTGTCCCTTGATTTCAGCGACGTTTTTGACGCCGGCTTTGCGTTTGACGAGATCACCGGGAATTTCCGCCTGGTCAACGGGGAGGCATTTACCTGTGACCTGACCTTAACGAGTCCTGCGGCTGATGTTGGCATCGTTGGGCGTGCCGGTCTCGACGCCAGGGATTACAGCCAGACCGCAATAGTCAGCGCCAATTTCGGCAACACTCTGCCGCTCGCGGGTCTGGTAGTCGCCGGTCCGCAGGTTGCCGCAGCCTTGCTGATTTTCTCGCAGATATTCAAGAAGCCGTTGCAGGATATGACCCAGGTTTATTACTCGATCGAAGGATCATGGGACGATCCCGAGATTGACCTGGCCGATGCCGCCCACTTCGAAAGATCCAGCAGCCTGGCAGGCTGTATCGAGGCCACGGAGTAATCGATTGAGTGCTTCCGGTTTGGTTCGCGCTGCTGCGATTCAGATGAACAGTGGCGCGGATGTGCAACAAAACCTGCGGACTATTGACAGCTTGCTTTTTGAGGCATCAGCGCGGCGTGTTTCGATTGCTTTCCTGCCGGAAAACTTCGCCATCATGGGAGCGAGGGACGAGGACAAACTGGTGCATGCCGAGGAGCCCGGTAGCGGTCCGATCCAGGAGTACCTCGCTGACGCAGCAAGGCGTTACCAGCTCTGGGTGGTCGCCGGCAGCGTGCCATTAAAATCGCCGCAAGACGGCAAATGCTATGGTGCATCGATTGTCTTCGACAATGACGGCAGGGCCAGCCCCATTTATCGTAAGATACACCTGTTCGACGTAGACTTGCCGGGCAGGGATGAGCGCTACCGGGAGTCAGCTACCATGGATTTCGGCGATGATTTCGTCGTCGTTCCATCGCCGCTGGGGCAACTGGGGCTGTCAATTTGTTACGATCTGCGCTTTCCGGAACACTATCGCCGGCTGGTTGACGACGGGGCAACCGTTTTCAGCATACCGGCGGCATTTACGGTCGAGACTGGCAAAGCGCATTGGCATTCGTTGTTGCGGGCTCGCGCCATTGAGAACCTCGCGTACGTGATTGCGGCGGGCCAGCACGGATCTCATCCGAGTGGTCGCACGACATTCGGACATTCGGTGATTATCGATCCCTGGGGACAGGTAATCGCGGAACTGGAGAGCGGTGACGGCATCGTCGATGCCGACATCGACACCGCGTTGCCGGGTAAACTACGAGCGGAATTTCCGGTGCTGGAGCACCGCAGGATTTGACAAGGACAGGGCAGATTTGAGTAAGCAAGTAAAAAACGAGAACACAGTCGAAATGGTGATGTCGAGAGTGCTAGCGCCAGCAGGCCTGGAGGAGCGGCACCTCAATCGGGCCCTGGGCTCGATCAACCTGCGCGACGTTGATGCTGCGGACCTGTATTTTCAGATCAGCCGCCACGAGTCCTGGACGGTCGAAGACGGGATCTTGAAGGACGCATGTTTCAGTCTCGACCAGGGTGTCGGCGTGCGCGCCGTGAGTGGCGAAAAGACAGGTTTCGCATACTCCGATGAACTGATGCTTCCCGCGCTGGAACAGGCAGCGCGAGCTGCACGCGCGATATCGCGGCAGGGCCAGTCGAGGGCTGTGAAGGTGACACCGGGCAGCCAGTCACACAATCTTTATCCGGCGATCGATCCGATCGTCAGTATTAGCGACGAACAAAAGAAAGCCCTGGTGAGCGAGATCGATCGCGAGACCCGCAAGCTCGACCAGCGGATCGAGCAGGTGATCGTGAGTTTGAGCAGTAGTCAGGACCTGATCCTGATTGCCAGCACCGATGGCACGCTGGCTGCAGACATACGGCCGCTCGTGCGGCTCAACATCAGTGTCATCATCGAAGACAATGGACGGCGTGAACAGGGTTATGCGGGCGGCGGGGCCAGGGCAGACCTGAATTATTTTCTCAATAATGATCTGGCCATGGATTTGGCGCGCGAGGCTGTCCGCCAGGCAGTTGTACTGCTCGACGCGGTGCCCGCGCCGGCCGGCGCGATGCCGGTCGTACTCGGCAACGGATGGCCTGGCATCCTGCTTCACGAAGCGGTTGGCCACGGACTGGAAGGAGACTTCAATCGCAAAGGAACGTCTGCGTTCACCGGACGTGTGGGACAGCGGGTCGCGTCGCCAGTTTGTACGATCGTTGATGATGGCACGCTGCAGAACCGGCGCGGATCGCTGGCCGTGGACGATGAGGGCACACCCGGACAATACAACGTACTCATCGAGGAGGGCATCCTCAAGGGTTACATGCAGGACAAACTCAATGCACGCCTGATGGGCGTGGCGCCGACCGGGAACGGCCGCAGAGAGTCATTCGCGCACATTCCGATGCCGCGGATGACTAACACTTACATGCTGGCCGGGCCTCACGATCCGCAGGAGATTATTGAGTCTGTAGACAAAGGGCTCTATGCACCGGGCTTCGGCGGCGGCCAGGTCGATATCACTTCCGGGAAGTTTGTGTTTTCAGCCAGCGAGGCTTACCTGATCGAGAAGGGCAAGGTGACCACGCCGGTCAAAGGCGCGATGTTGATTGGCGACGGCCCTGAGGTACTTAGTCGAATCTCGATGGTTGGCAATGACCTGGAACTTGATCGCGGTGTCGGCACCTGCGGTAAGGATGGCCAGTCAGTGCCCGTAGGTGTCGGGCAACCAACGCTGCGAATCGACGAGTTAACTGTTGGTGGCACGGCCTGATCCCTTATAATTCAATAGGTTAATGTTATACCAGCGGAGCGACCATTTATGTGGGTGTCCAAACCAATCTACGAAAGTCTGCCGTATTTCTATTTGCTGTCCGGGGCAGTGTCGCTGGCGGCCTCAATGTATCTGAATCATTGGTACTGGCCGACAATCTGTTTCGTCGTGGGCTTAAGTTGCCTGGTCGCAGGGCTTGTCGTATTGCTGAAGCGCCGCGACCATCGCGACCAGGACAGGCGCTCAAGTCACAGTCAGGATCTGCCGTAGGAGCGGCGTCCCACCGCGATTATTGCCAAATCGCAGCGGGACGCAGCTCCTACTTGCCGCTCACCGCGGATTTTTCACGCTCATCGACCTTACGGAGGTCGGTATACACAAGTCGGTGCATGCCGATTTTCACAACATCGCCATCATGCAGCAGATACTTTTTAACGCGCCTGTCGTCGACGGAGATTCCGTTGGTGCTGTTCAGGTCCTCGATCGTGCACCCGAATTCGTTGCTGGTGATTTGCGCGTGGCGACGGCTCACGAATTTACTCTTGATATAAAGCTCATTATCCGGAGCGCGACCTACGATGACTTTTCCGGAGCCAAGAAAGTGCTCGGAAAGCATTTTGTCCTTGCTGTGAACTTCGATTTTTGTCAGGTGAGAGATCTGCGGAACTTTTAGTTCGATTTTTGGCAGCTTACGATATCGACCGGTCGCAGAATCATGTTCCCGCCAATTCAGTTCCTCTACGGCAGATTTCACGTCGTCTTCATCAATTAATTTTTTTTCTTCGGCAAATGCGCACAGCATTGTGGTATCGCAAAGTGTATTGATGAGGCGCGGAATGCCGCCTGAGTACAGGAAAATAACCGGGTACGCATTTTCAGTAAACGGGCCTGGTTCCTCTCTGCCGGCAATGGACAATCGGTGCTCGATGTACTCGCGCATTTCATGGCGGTTGAGTGACTCAATATGAAAACGCAGCCGCACACGCTGCACGAGTTGCTTCAGGCGAGGGCTGTCCAGCGTATCCTTCAGCTCGGGCTGTCCGGCAAGGATGATCCGCAACACTTTTTCCTTTTGCGTTTCGATGCCGGACAGCAGACGAATTTCCTCAAGCACCTTCTTGCCGAGGTTTTGTGCCTCGTCAACGATTAGTAAGACTTTCTTGCCATTGGCGTATTGTTCGATCAGAAACATGTTCAGCATATCGAGCAATTCGACTTTGCGTTTCTTGAACGGCTTGAAGCCAAACTCTGTCAGGACAGCTTGCAAAAACTGCGTTGGCGTGAGCTGAGTCTGGGAAACGACGGCGTATACGACATCGTCCTCAAGCTCGTTTAGAAAGGTCTGCAGCAGTGTGGTTTTCCCCGAGCCGATTTCGCCGGTGATGACGACGAACCCGTCGGCCAGCCAGATGGTCGATTCCATATAGGCTTTGGCGCGTGCATGCTGCTTGCTCCAGTACACGAATTCCGGGTCAGGCGTTAGCCCGAACGGCTGCTGTTCGAGGTTGAAATGCTGGAGGTAGGACATTACGGAACCGGGCTGGATGCTGGCCTTAAATTGTTGATTTGCGGGCTGATCCCCTTAGTTTACCCACATTTTAGCGTGGCAGGTCAATGCAATCCGCGATGCCTGTCGGGTTTGCCGATGCGACCAATATCTCACTGAGGCGCGTAACTGTCCGCTCCCGGTCTGCCGGATTGCTTGCAACGACCGTTATATGCCCGAGTTTCCTGCCGGGCCGGGGGCTCTTGCCATAATCGTGCAAAAAGGTGGTCTCGTTGCCCAATTCCAGGGTCTTGGACGGCATTGATCCGATCAGGTTGAGCATTGCGGCGTGGCCGACCGGGGATACATCGCCAAGCGGCAAGTCCAGAATGGCTCGGAGGTGGTTCTCGAACTGGCTGGTCCTGGCACCTTCGATCGTCCAGTGGCCGGAATTGTGTACGCGCGGTGCGAACTCGTTGGCGAGCAGTTGGTCGCCGACAACAAAGAATTCTATGGTCAGCACGCCGACGTAGTCGAAATGGGAAAGCATCTGCCCGAGGTGCCGGGTTGCCAGCGCGGTCAGACCATTTGCCTCGGCCGGGGCTCTCGAGATGTTGAGGATGCCGTCGCGGTGCTGATTCTCGATTAGCGGATATACCAACACATCTCCACCCACGTTGCGCACGCCGATTGCGGAAACCTCACGATCGAATGGAACCCATTGCTCTGCAATCAGGTTACACTCGCCGAGTGCTGTCAGCGCATGTGAGAGATCAGCCTGCTCCCGAACGACGGCCTGACCTTTGCCGTCGTAACCGAGTCGACGCGTTTTCAACACGAGCGGCAGTCCGATGTCGTCTGCAGCGTTGCGAAGATCCTGTGCCGAATCGACAGTGCGGTACGGCGGTACGGGTATTTGCAGGGATTCGAATAATTGTTTTTCACTCAGCCTGTCCTGCGAAAACCGCAAGGCGTCCAGGGGCGGATATACGACCGTGTCGGCGGATACGCGTTCGATCGCACTTACCGAAACGTTTTCGAATTCGTAAGTGATGACATCCGAATCGCTGGCCAGTTGGCGGAGTCCCTCGTCACTGTCGAATGGCAGCCGGAGCACGGGTCCGACGACTGCGGCAGGAGGATCAGGCGATGGATCCAGGAAGACAAACTCGAGATCGAGATTCTGCCCCGCGAAGCCCAGCATCTGGCCAAGCTGACCAGCCCCGATGATGCCAATTCTTTTCATCGGGGTCAGATCCCTTTCCAGGAAATCATATCGATCTGCGTCAAGAACAAGGGCTCTGACCCAATAGTGGTCCCATTATCGTCAGCTACGAGGATCGCCGTTCGCTAATACAGTGTCGGTCTGATTCTTTCGATAGGCATCCAGAGCCGCAGCCAGGTCATTATCGTGCGTTGCAAGTATGGCGGCCGCCAGCAATGCGGCGTTGATTGCACCTGCTTTGCCGATTGCCATGCTGCCGACAGGCACACCGGCCGGCATTTGCGCAATAGACAGGAGCGAATCCATGCCTTTGAGTGCCTCCGATTCGATCGGCACTCCGAGTACAGGCAAGCGCGTTTTGGCGGCGGTCATGCCCGGCAGGTGGGCCGCGCCGCCGGCCCCCGCGATAATGACCTGCAAACCGCGATCAATTGCCGACTCAGCGTACTCTTGCAAAAGGTCGGGCGTGCGATGCGCGGAAATAACCTTGACCTCATGCGCGATTCCCAGTGTTTCGAGCGTCTCACTCGCGTGCTGCATGGTTTCCCAGTCCGACCGGGACCCCATGATAACTCCAACCAATGCATTCATGTGTGCGTAGCCTGGTGACATTAGTGTCGATTCTATAATCAGTGAGACGTGTTTTGCCTCCTTGAGGCAAGTTCTTTATGAATTTCGGAGAAAATTTTCCGTCGAATCAAGCGGCGTTCCTTGTCATTCTCGGCAGCTTTGTAAAGCTTCGACTGTTCCTGCAATTCACGATTCTCACCGCCGATCAATACGAAAAACTCCATCAAGGCAGTCGAGCCCTCGGCTACGATACGATTGCGCCAGTGCTCTGACTCACGAAAAATTTTCTTTGCCAGGGTGTCATGACGGCCAAAAGTGTCAAGTGCGATGCGAATAGGATCCGGATCGACTTCCCGCATCAGTTTGCCAATGAGTTGCTTTTGCCGGCGCAACGCACCGTGAGATTTCATGCTTTTTGCTGCTTGCACGGCCTCCAAGAGTAGATTATCCAGCGAGATATTTGCCAGTTGCTCGGTGCTCAGAGCGATCAGTTGCTCGCCCAAAGATTGCAATGCCAGGTATTCGCGTTTCCGGGCGCTTTTGCTGGGCTTTGATAAGGACATAAAAGGTGTGAGGGCGACACAGGCTCTTTGCGGCAGTGTATCATGCGCACCGGATGAACCAGGAGTATGCAGGAGAATGACAATTCGAATACTGATCGGCAAAGGGAAGGACGCCAGATGAATGCGCCGGGAGGACGCAGTACCCTGGATCAAAAGGAACTTGAAGACATTGTTTCGCTTGTTTTGAACGAAGCAAGGGAGCAGGGGGCTGATCAGGCGGAGGCTGCTGCAAGTCACGACATTGGCCTGAGCGCGACTGCGCGCCTCGGCAGCGTGGAAAGCCTTGAATACACCAACGACCGTGGCATCGGTGTCACGGTGTACAAGGATCAGAAGAAGGGTAGCGCGAGCACGTCCGATTTTAGTCTGGCCGCGCTGCGCGAAGCCGTGGTCAAAGCGTGCTCGTTCGCAAATTATACCGAGGCGGACGAACACTCCGGTCTCGCCGACAAAGACTTAATGGCGAGCGAAATTCCGGATCTTGACCTGATGCACGAATGGGACCTTCAATCGGCCGATGCGATTCGTATCGCCATCGAATGCGAAGATGCCGCGAGGTCATTCGATAGCCGGGTAACAAACTCTGAGGGCGCGACAGTATCTTCGAGCAGTGGTATCAGGGCCTACGGAAACACGCATGGATTTCTCGCGGCTTATCCGAAGTCCAGCCACAGCATCAGTTGCGTTGTCATCGGTGAGTCGAATGGCGACATGGAGCGCGACTACTGGTACAGCTCGGCTCGAGACGCCGGGGACCTTGATACGCCGGAGGAGATTGGCCGGACTGCGGCACGGCGAACTGTGCAAAGGCTCGGTTCGCGCAAGATCAAGACTGAGCGGGCTCCAGTATTGTTCGCGCCAGAGGTTGCCCGTGGATTTATTGGCCACGCAATCGGCGCAATATCCGGCGGCGCCCAGTACCGCCGTTCATCATTCCTGCTGGACACGGCTGGCGAAAAGATCTTTTCGGACTTTGTGCAAATACAGGAGCGGCCGCACATTCCCAAGGCGCTGGCCAGCTCACCGTACGATGCGGAAGGCGTCGCCACGCACGACCGGGAACTTGTTGTAGACGGTGTGTTGCAGGGCTATATCCTTAGCTCTTATTCCGCCCGGCGTCTTGGACTGCAGACCACGGCCAATGCCGGGGGCGCCCATAATCTACTGGTGCCAGGTGGTACTGACGACATGGAGTCTCTCATCAAATCCATGGGTCGTGGTTTGCTGGTGCAGGAGCTTATTGGTCAGGGCGTGAACGGCGTAACGGGTGATTATTCACGTGGTGCGGTTGGTTTCTGGATAGAGAATGGTGAAATCTCACACCCGGTGCACGAGGTTACTATCGCGGGCAATTTGAAAGACCTGTATCAGCAAATTGCAGCGATCGGTAACGATCAGGATGCGCGCAGCGGGATTCGTTGCGGTTCTTTGCTGGTGGAGGCAATGACCATCGCCGGCGCCTGAACCGCTTGTGGGCGCGGTAAAAAAATCGCGGCTGAAGCCGCTCCCACAAGCCGCTCCCACAGTGCCAATAGAAAGACTGTGGGAGCGGCTTTAGCCGCGAATCAATCTTTCTTTTCGTCAAATTCGTCCAGCAGGTCGGACAAGGTGCGACCAGCGATCGTCTTCGCGAGTGCGGAATCAAGTTCCGTGCCCAATGCGTTAATGGTCTCAGACCAGTTTGGATCCCGGTGAGACCCGGTTTCACCTTTCATTCTGACCACGTCGAGAATTTCCTGCAGACTGATGCGCGACATTTCGCGACCAGGCATTAATTCTTCTTTCTCCGTCGCCAACAACAGACCGGCCGTTTCGAGTGCGCCGGCGATTGGTGTCAGGGCTATTGCGGGAATGAAGAGTTTGCTGCTGACCTCACTCGAGGTAATTGACCGGCCAGGCTCGCGAAATGCCTGGCCAGCCAGGAACATGATGTCAAGGGCAAGCCGTTCGCGCATGGAATTGGAAAGCCTGGGTTCCTGGCGGCCGATGCGCAAAAACGCCGGCCGTTGATGATAGAAAGCGAGTTGCGCGCCGACCAGTAAGACAAGCCAGTTCAGGTACAGCCAGATCAGCGTCGTGATCGCGACGGCAAATCCGGCATAGATCTGCTGAGTGCGCGTCGCGATAAGTACGAAGGTCGTGAATATCGCGCCCATCGTTACCCACATGATGCCCCCGACGACGCCGCCGACCAGCGCAGACTTGAAGTTGACTTTTGTGTTCGGCATGAACATGTACAGAAACGTAAAAACACTGGAAATCAGCAGGTAGGGAACAAACTTTCCAGCCACTAAGAATATCGGTCCGAGGGCATCGTTGTTGAGCAGGTATTGAACGACCGCATTGCTCTGGATCGATGTAATCATGCCGATCGCCGTCACCATGACCATTGGTCCGACGAGCAGCACGACAAGGTTCTCGGTAAAGCGGCGGGCAAAACTGCGCGGCTTCGATACATACCACACGTAATTAAAGCTTTCCTCGACTTTTTGCACCATGCTGATCGCGGTGTAGAGAAAAAACGCCAATCCAACGCCGCCCATTACGGATCCCCTCACGTTGTCGACCAGCGCAAGGATCTGCTTCGTGATCTGCTCCCCTTGTGCGCCGAGCGGTGCGAGTACGCCAGTGAGATACGGTTCGAGCTGATTGAAAACGCCGAACCCCTTAAGAATCGCAAAACTGAATGCGAGCAGCGGAACAATCGAGAGCAGTGTCGTGTAAACCAGGCTCATCGCTCGCATCGTGAGCTGACCGGAAAAGAAATCGCGCAGCATCGCGTACAAATAGCGCAGCACGGTGGCGATAACGACACCGATCGGGCCCGCTTTCGTCAGATGGTCTCCCCAGACAATCTTGTCAAGCAGCATTTGCGGATTAGCGATCAAATTTCAGGTGCCTGTAAAGCATATGGAAGGCGGTAATGCCGACATTGTACATTGGCTGGCAGCCGCTCCTACAGCCGCGAACGGGATTAATTTACGCGGTAAGAATACGCAACACTTCGCGATACTTGTCGCCGGTTTGCTGTATGACCTCTGGTGGTAATCGGGGTCCGGGTGCCGTCTTGTCCCAGTCCAGTGTATCCAGGTAGTCGCGGACAAACTGTTTATCAAAACTCGGTGGGCTGATGCCGGTCCGGTAGCCGCTTAGCGGCCAAAATCGCGATGAATCGGGTGTCAGGATTTCGTCTATCATATAAAGTCGCCCCTGGTCATCCTGTCCGAATTCAAACTTGGTGTCGGCAATGATGATGCCTCTGCCAAGCGCATATTCTGCTGCGCGTTCGTAAATCCGAATGGAAACCGCTCGCACCTGCTGCGCGAGATCATCGCCGATCATCTGCTGCACGGTTTTGAAGCTGATGTTTTCATCGTGATTACCGGCATCGGCTTTAGTTGCCGGTGTGAACAATGTCTGCGGTAGTTTGCTCGCCTGTTCAAGTCCCGGAGGTAAATCAATGCCGCATACCTGTCCGGTTTGCTGGTAGTCACGCCAGCCGGACCCGATGAGGTAGCCGCGCACAACGGCCTCGATCGGCAATGGCCGCAGCCGTCGTGTGACGATGGAGCGCTGCTCGAGCGATTGCCGCGACTCATTGTCGTCGATTATTGAATTCAGCTTTCGATTGGTAAGGTGATTGGGAATAAGATCTTCCATCATTTCGAACCAGAAATTCGAGATCCGGGTTAACACCTGCCCTTTGCCCGGAACCGGGTCGGGCATCACTACGTCATAGGCTGAAAGTCGATCCGTAGTCACGATTAGCAAGTGGTCATCGTCCACGCTGTATATATCGCGCACCTTGCCGCGGTAGATTCGGTCCAGCCCGGCTACGGTCGATTCAAACAAGGTGTCGGATGTATTCATGCGTACCATTGGAAGCGTAATTGATGCGGATGATGGCGGTTCGATGTCGGTGTAGCAAGTAGCGGTGGTGGGAATACGCTGCAGCTGCGGTTAGCATGAGCGGATGGAGCGAACGAATCTATTCCAGGCCGCGCCGCATGCCTTATTGGGGTAAGGTCATTGGGACACTCGGCGGCCTGGCCATAGGCCGTCCCTGGATGGCGATCATTGGCCTGTTGGTAGGCCATCAGTTTGATCGCGGATTCGCTGATCGATTCACGCGCTTCGGTCCCAATGTATCTGCTGCGCGACTGGAGCAACTGCCGCAGCAGTACCTGCGCGCGCTGTTCGAAATCATGGGCCACCTCGCCAAGGTCGATGGCCGGGTGACGGAGGATGAGATCAGGGCAGCCAGGGCGCTCATGCATCGACTTGGTCTTGGGCCATCGGAAATACGCAGGGCTATCAACTGGTTTGAGAGCGGTAAAGAGGCATCCTATCCACTGGTTTCCACGTTACGAAGCATGCGCGGCCAGAGTGCGCGTCGCGCAGATATGCGCGGATTGTTTGTTCGCCTGCTGATGGAAGTCGCCTTGTCAAAATCATCGCTGCATCAAGCTGAGCGCGCGACAATCTGGACAATTTGCAAGGAACTCGATATTGGACGGGTCGAGCTGGCACAACTGGAGGCAATGCTCCGCGCGCAGCGCGGTTTTCGCAAATCCGCTTCAGGCACTGCCGACAGCAAGCGCGTCAACGATGCTTACGTCGCACTCGGCATTGACAGGTCGTCCACCAATAATGAAATCAAGAAAGCGTACCGGCGGCTCATGAACAAGAATCACCCCGACAAACTGGTGTCGGCCAATCCAGATGCGGCGGTGCTGGCCGAGGCGGAAAGGCGGACACGCGAAGTCAGAGGTGCTTATGAGTTGCTCAAGGCACGCCGCAGTATTCGATGACGGCGCCAGAATCGGCTCGTGAAATCAACCTGGGACTTCGTTAAAGTTTGCCGTTAACCAAAAAGGACACCCGACTGTGGAAGCGCTGATTGCCCCATCTATCCTCTCCGCCGACTTTGCCCGCTTAGGCGACGACGTTAATGCTGTCCTCGATGCTGGCGCGGACGTCGTGCACTTCGATGTCATGGACAATCATTTTGTACCGAACCTGACGATTGGCCCACTGATTTGCGAGGCGTTGCGCGATCACGGAATTACGGCGCCCATCGATGTGCATCTTATGGTCGATCCCGTGGACCGCATCATTCCCGATTTTGCCAAAGCCGGCGCCAGCTACATTACATTTCATCCGGAGGCCAGTCGTCATGTGCACCGGACCATTAGTCTCATCCGCGAGCATGGCTGCAAGCCCGGCCTCGTATTCAACCCGGCGACGCCATTGACCTGGCTGGAACACGTTATCTGGGAGCTCGACATGGTGCTGATCATGTCTGTCAATCCAGGCTTCGGCGGTCAGGAATTTATCGAATCGTCATTGGCAAAATTGCGACAGGCGAGGGAGATGATTGACGACAGCGGCCACGAGATTCGCCTCGAAATCGACGGAGGCGTGAAGGTCAGCAATATCGGTGAGATCGCGGCGGCAGGTGCCGACACATTTGTAGCCGGCTCTGCAATATTCGGTAGCGACAACTACGCCGTCACTATCGCGGAATTGAAATCCGAGATTACCGCGGCTGTGAGCTAGCGCGAAGATCGAATCTCCGCAAATGTGTCGTAGGAGCCGGGCCCACCGGGCGATCAAAAGTGAAGCGCGCGAATGATCTAAATCGCTCGCTGCGGCGAGTTCCTACTATATTTTTCTGTTTGGTCTCGCGCCGTACACTACAATCGTCTTGCCACTGGCTGAAACCAGACCCTGTTCTTCGAGCACCTTCAGAACACGCCCCGCCATTTCACGCGAACAACCGACCAGCCGACTCAATTCCTGGCGGCTGACTTTGATCTGCATGCCATCCGGATGGGTCATCGCGTCCGGTTCGTTACACAGGTCCATGATAGCGTGCGCAACGCGACCGGTTACATCGACGAAGGCCAGGTCGCCAAGCTTGCGGTTGGTACGATCCAGTCTCGTCGCAAGCTGCGTTGCGAGTTCGAACACCAGCCCGGGACTTTCGCTCGCAATTTGACGGAATCGCGGATAGGTCATTTCGGCGATTTCGCATTCAATGCGCGTGCGAACCCAGGCGCTTCGCGTCGGTTGTTCGTAGAAAAGACCCATCTCGCCGAAGAACTGCCCCTTGTTCAGGTAGGCGAGCACCATCTCGTTGCCGTCTTCGTCCTCGATCATCACCTCGACAGAGCCATCGACAATGTAATAGAGAACATCGGGCAAGTCACCGGCATGAATCATGACGGTTTTTGACGGAACAGTGCGTACCCTGCAGTAGCTCAAAAATCGGTTAATCGCCGGAACGTCACTCAAAGTCTTCGCTGTAGTTTGCATATGGTGGTCCTCAAAGACGCTGCGCCCAATCTTTTAATACAGTCCGCTCCGAAGAGCAAGCTAAGTCCGTAATTTCTCTTGAAAATATCGTCGATTCCAATGCCGGCGAGATTATATTTAGCCAATTCCTCAATAACCGGCGGCGTCAGATCCAGTACGCCGTACCGGTCATCACTTTTGCCGTCAGCCTCATCAGGCCACGGACCGGTCCCGGTAATTCTGCCGCGCCGGCCTCCCTGGCATTCGCGCCATGCCGTTGCTCCTCGTCGCGCATCTGTCCCACGATGGCGCGACTTTTCGCGTCGTTCTCAGGCAGACGATCAAGGTGTCCGGCCAGGTGTTCCGCGACCTGCCGCTCGGTTTCTTCGATAAATCCCAGCGACCATTTGTCACCCAGGATGCCGCTGACGGCTCCCATCATCCAGGCGCCTGCATACCAGACCGGTCGCAATTTGCTCGGTCCCGACCCCAGTTCGCCGAGGCGCTCCTCGCACCAGCCAAGGTGGTCGAGTTCCTCGTCGGCTGCTGCTTGCATCTGCTGTTCGATCCTGGGGTCGCGGACGACTGCCGCGTGCCCCTGGTAGAGGCCCTGCGCGGCGATCTCTCCGGCATGATTAACCCGCATTAGTCCGGCTGAGTGCGATTTCTCATCAGCGGACAAGGTCGCCTCGGGTATGTCGGTGGCCGGATTTGGCCTTGATGCGCGTATGGGCGCGGCAGCAGCAGCGCGAATAGCGCCGTCGATTCCTGCCAGAAATCGATCGAAAGGGCTTAATCGTCGCTTTTCCATGGGCCTCATTATAACCGCGATTCGGTGATTCGCGCCCGGCGGCGCTGACTGCGCCAGCCGGGCCGGTCAGGGCAGCATTTTTAAACTATTGATAAAAAAGGAGAAAAAGACGGCAGATTAAGCCGTGATTTTCACCCATTATCGACGGACATTGTTTGCATTGCGGCAGGCTGTCGAGTAAAATTTCGCGCCTTTCGCCGGGGTTGCGCCCGGGACAGTTTACTGATCTCCACCTCGTCATGCCGGCGTAATTGTGACGGAGATGGAGATCAGTAAACTGTCCCCAAAATCTACTGGAATTAGAGATCATGAAGACGTTTTCTGCCAAACCGGAAGAAGTACGCCACGACTGGTACCTGGTTGACGCCACGGGCAAGACCCTGGGGCGCCTGTCCTCGGAGATCGCCAGACGGTTGCGCGGCAAGCACAAGCCGGAATATACGCCGCATGTCGATACCGGCGACTACATTGTCGTCGTCAATGCTGACAAGATTCGCGTTACTGGCAACAAGATGAAAGACAAGATGTATTATCGCTACACCGGATATATTGGCAACCTGAAATCGATGCCGTTGGAAAAACTGATGAGTGAGGCGCCGGAGCGGGTGCTGCAGTATGCGGTAAAAGGCATGCTGCCGCGCAATCCGCTGGGCCGGAAGATGTTCTCGAAACTGCGGGTATTTGCAGGTCCTGAGCACAATCACGAGGCACAGCAGCCGATACCACTGGACATAAAAACTTAAGCGCGTTATGCGTCAGGACTGAGGTAAAATAATGACCGAAGCAAGTTTCTACGGCACCGGACGCCGCAAAACCTCAACCGCGAGGGTTTATATGAAGCCCGGTGCCGGCAAAATCCAAGTCAATAAACGTCCGCTGGATCTTTTTTTCGCCCGGCAGACTGCCAGAATGATTGTGCGTCAGCCGCTTGAGCTGCTGAATCTGACTGATAAGTTCGATATCACGGTTTCTGTGAAGGGCGGCGGAACAACCGGTCAGGCTGGCGCAATCCGCCACGGACTGACACGCGCATTGATGCAATACGACGAGTCACTCCGACCTGCGCTCAGGAAGGCAGGCTTCGTGACACGTGACGCCCGCGAAGTCGAACGCAAGAAAGTGGGGCTCCACAAAGCACGTAAGGCGACGCAGTACTCGAAGCGTTAGTGTGAATCAGGGGACAGTTTCCTTAATTCGAGCTCTGGTGCTGGTCATCAGGTAACCGCGTGGCGAATTAAGGTAACTGTCCCCGGAACTTGGGAGATCGTCTAGCGGTAGGACTGCCGACGTTGACTCCGCCAACCAAGGTTCAACAAATTCGCCGGGGTGAGTTGGCAAAGGCAATGCATGCATTGCCCCAACGAACGCCGGAGCCATGGATGGCGGAGGCCGGGCCCTTTGCGAGGCAGGATGCCGAGCTTAGAGCGATATTTTGAAGTTGGTGCAATTCGCGGCTAAAGCCGCTCCCACAAAGTACGCCCGAAGGGGGCAACACAGGGATGTGTTGCATCAATCCTTGTCCACCAGCGTCAAAATTCGGATATCATTTCCAATTCTTGGGAGATCGTCTAGCGGTAGGACTGCGGACTCTGACTCCGCCAACCAAGGTTCGAATCCTTGTCTCCCAACCATAATAAATAAGGGCCATCCAAACGGATGGCCCTTATTTATTATGGTTGGGAGACCTTGTGGATGAGAACCAAGGTTCGACAAATTTGCCGGGGTGAGTTGGCAAAGGCAATGCATGCATTGCCCCAACGAACGCCGGAGCCATGGATGGCGGAGGCCGGGCTCTTTGCGAGGCAGGATGGCGAGCTTAGAGCGATATTTTGAAGTTGGTGCAATTCGCGGCTAAAGCCGCTTCCACAAGGCGCGTCCACTAGGCGGGCTCGCACTCTTACCCCTCAATTACCCTAACCCCTGTATCGCCCCCCACAATCAATACATCCGCCGGCCGGTGCGCAAACAGGCCCACGGTGACAACGCCGGGAATTTGATTGATGCGGGTTTCCACCTCCATCGGATTGGTGATCGGAAGATTATGGATGTCCAGGATATGGTTGCCGTTGTCGGTCACAAATTTTTCACGCCAAACCGGCTGGCCGCCCATTCTCACCAGCTTGCGGGCGACGTAGGATTGGGCCATCGGGATGACCTCGATCGGCAGTGGAAACGTGCCGAGCATACCGACCTGCTTGGAATCATCGATGATGCAAACAAATTGCCGGGACGCACCTGCGAGAATCTTCTCCCGGGTCAGTGCGCCGCCGCCGCCCTTTATTAGCTGCCGATGCTTGGTGGCCTCATCCGCGCCGTCGATATAGAGGTCTACATCACCAACGGCATTCAGCATCGAAACCTCGAACCCTCGTTCTTTGAGCAATCCTGAGGTGGCGCTGGAGCTGGAAACCACGTCCTGAATTTTGTCTCGCACGGATGGCAGGATGTCGATCAGATGGTTGACCGTCGATCCGGTGCCAACGCCCAGGACGATGCCGTTCTCGATGTACTCCAGCGAGGCTTCGGCAGCAACAATCTTTTTCTGATCTTGACCCATGTGTTAAGCGAGTATTTTAGCACTTCGGAAATTATCGGCACGTGAGCTTAGCCGATCGTCAGCATCTTCGCCACGAATCTGCGCTCGAATTTGAATGATCCCAAAACGAAACATGCCCGCAATTGCGGGCATGTTTCTTGTTTCGGAAGAAGGCCTGGTAAACCCTGACTGCTGTCGGTCGAGCCGTTTTCAGCGGTTGGGCTACCGTTCTTCCAGATTCCAGCCCAGATTATCCGCGACGCTAGGAAGCTTTTCTCTTCGCTGGACGCCTCTTTGCCTTCTTCTTGGCTTTCTTCTTCACCTTACGCTTGGCCTTCTTCTTGGCCTTACGCTTGGCTTTCTTCTTCACCTTGCGCTTGGCTTTCTTTTTAGCCTTCTTCTTGGTTTTTTTCTTAGCTGCTTTTTTCTTGGTCTTGCGCTTAGCAACTTTCTTCTTGGTAGCGCGGCGCTTAGTGACCTTTCGCTTCGCTTTCTTACGCGTTACTTTACGCTTCTTCGCGACTGTGCGCTTAGAAGCTTTTTTACGAGACTTCTTTTTGGTAGCCATAAATTTCTCCGTGTCGGGTACCCGGCGTTGAGTATATACAACGGAACCGAAAAATCCAGCAAGTCAAGTGA
>Ga0209987_10000007_pt1 | contig 82540 bp, 80 predicted proteins | sample N074metaG_FD_182134 | JGI IMG/M metagenome (GOLD analysis project Ga0209987, IMG submission 182134) | Deep subsurface microbial communities from Kermadec Trench to uncover new lineages of life (NeLLi) - N074 metaG (SPAdes) (version 2) | ecosystem: Environmental > Aquatic > Marine > Ocean trench...
CATGGAACCTGCTCGGCGTAATGGCCTATATCATGCAAGTTACGATGAGTCGGGAGGCGCTTAACGCGTTGCCCGATGCCGAACGGATGCTGTACGAGAATATGCCTTCCTGGGCTACCGCCGCCTTCGCAATTGCCGTTAACGGCGGTGCATTGGGTGGTTTGCTGCTTCTCTTGAGGAAAGCGCTGGCATTTCCGGTTTTGATTGCCTCGCTCGTTGGCGTGATCGTGCAGATGTATCACTCATTATTTATCGCAAATTCGATCGAAGTATACGGTCTTGGCGGAATGATCATGCCGGTAATGGTAGTGGTAATCAGTGTGTTCCTTGTCTGGTATTCGCGAGACGCCAAAGACAAAGGCTGGATCAGCTAAGCCCCGGCATATCGAAGCCCTTTTGCAAAAGCGAAGCAACCAGCGCACTACACTGACCATCTGCTAAAGCTACCAAAGGCGGGCGCACTGTCCGCCACTGCGTGTCATTGGTGAAATGCGCGACGGTGGCTTTCAAGGCCGGAATCATCGGATACGCCATCGCGGTATCGCGAATCTCATCCAGTTCCTTCTGCAAGGACTCTGCTTCCGCTGACTGCCATTCCCGGTAGAGCCGGTCTATCGCTGCGGGATTGATATTCGCGGTTGCCGATATGCAGCCGGCGCCTCCGCCACGCATGTTTTGCAAAAGAAAAGTTTCGGCGCCGGCGAACACCCGAAAGTCATCCCAGCGACGTTGCAGCATGGCATTGGTGTTGTCCCAGTCGCCGGAGCTATCTTTTACGCCCACCACTGTATCCGGATAGGCTTTGATCAATCGTTCGATCAGAGCCAGTGAAATGCCAACCTGGGAAACAGGGGGAATGTGATAGAGGTAAATGCGCAATGACGAATGGCCAACACGCTCGATGACCTCGGAAAAACTCGCGAACAAGCCGTCGTCGCTGACGCCTTTGTAATAGAAGGGTGGCAGCATCAGGGCGCCGGCACAGCCGAGCTTGACTGCATGTTCCGTCAGCTTGACCGTATCTGTCAGCGCGCAACAGCCGGTTCCTGGCATCATCCGATTCGTGTCGATGCCGGCGTCGACCAGGCGATCGAGCAACATCATTTTTTCTTCGATGGAAAGAGAGTTTGCTTCGCTGTTGGTACCGAAAACGGCCAGGCCGACATTCTGCGACAACAGCCACCGGCATTGCCGAATCAATCGATCGGGGTCGGGACTCAAGTCCTGGTTAAAGGGCGTGATAACCGGACACAGCACGCCCGACATTCTTTGGCTACTCACACTAGCCATTCTGCGAGTCTCCGGGCTGAATAAAAAGCATGCGAACAAATTGCTGCGCAGCGTGAGCCAGGTACCAGATGAGACCGAGGGCGATTACGCCTGGAGCCCGGTTCTCCAGCAAATCAAGCATGACGGCAAGCTGTAGTAGCAGAACGATAGTGTGCCCGGTTGCCATGGTGGAAAACGCACCCCAGTTGAATATCTCCGGGGCAATTCTGGCTATCCGCTGGGACGCCATTATCCACCATGCGATAAACAGGAATGAGTAAGCGAAAATCGCGGCTGACGAAGCAAACCAGACGCGCTCGTCAGGCACACCGAAATTGACCAGCGTATCCGGTAACATCGACAGAAACATGGCACCAAATGACAGCGAGAAGAGAATGCGCAATCGATATTTCTGAATATCGTCGAGCGGGCCCGAATCTTTTCGTAGCGCGACCACGAGCCCGCTAAAACCGGCGAGCCCTATGCTGATTTCAGCAATTGTCTGTAACGAATCCGGAATGTTCAAGAAACGCTCGCCTCGTTTGGAAACTCGTTGTCGATCGTCAGTTTTCGACGCTAATAACGGTAAGCGACACTAATCCATCCGGCGTATTGTGCGAGATGCCACCGAGGTAAATCGTGTCTGGAGCGAGACCACTCCAGTTGACTGTGACGTCCTCTGTGGTGCCGGCATTGACGAATGCAGGTCCGGTGGCCGTCATGTTGCCCGGGTCGTCGATGAGACCGAACGCCCAGGCGAGTAGCGTGTAATTCGCTCCGGGACCACCGGCCACGTTGTCGGTTTCAAAGCCATGAACGAAAACTGCGTACCTGCCGGCGGCTGGCAAAATGGCGTCAAACCGCTCCTCTGAAGTTGCCCCACCGCTTTGTCCGATCTTCGTGCAGTTGACGCCGTCCGCACAGTAGTAGACGTACAGATCGAGATCGTCATCGCCATCCGTAAGCGCGTCGAATAACGCAAAGCGCAGGAATAACTGCTCCGCCGGGACATCGATCAGGTGCGCGGTCACACCATTTGTCGTACGGAATGTAAATGTCTTGCCGGGGTCCTCGTCAACGAAACCGTCGAGCACCAACGGCAGGTTCAGGCCGTGCACGCCGGGCGAATAGGTCCCGGTATAGCCGAAATCAACGGCAAATGTGACGCTGCCGCTGCCGCCGAAAGAGATTATGTCGCCAGGCGCAGATACCGATATCGCTTGTATCGAAAGCACGCTGCGAACGGAATGCTCGCCGCTAACCCAGGTGAGGCTGCCGAAGCGATAGAAATCCAGGGGTCCGCTCACGTAGGTGAACGTAACGTCGTAAGTGGCCGATTGCCCGGGGGCAACGCTCAGGCTGGCTGGCGTTACCTGCACATCGATGCCGGGTGGCAGGACTATTTCGACATTGTAGGTTTCGCTCAAGTCACTGACGTTGGTGACTGTTCGCGAAACTGTGCGTGTGCTGGTCAACTTTGAGACTGATATCGATGGCTGGTTGAGGTCGGCGGCCGCAAAGGAAAAACCGCTGGATTGCAGATCGGCACAGCGCGCCTGCGTGACATCGGGCGACGCGACGCCGCAGGAGAACGCATCGTATTCATCCGCGCTGATATCGTAGACCAGGCCCGGATCGTTGGCCTTGTTTGGATCCATGTGGCCGCTGCCGAAATCGAAGGGTATCGCCGGCGTGCTGCCGTCCGCGAGAGTTACGTTCTGATAGGCCGTCGTCATCAGGGCAGATTTGATGGCTGCCGGGCTCCAGTCTGGATGCGCCTGCTTAAGGAGCGCAGCAACGCCGGCGACATGCGGCGTGGACATCGAGGTGCCGGTGAGGAACGCAAAAAACTCGCCGGAAACAGAGTTGACGGCGTCTGGTGTGCTGCCGGCAAGAATATTGATGCCCGGCGCGGTGACGTCCGGCTTAAGGATATCCGCGACCGGTCCCGGGCCTCGCGATGAGAACGATCCCATGTTGTTACCGGTGTCGGCTTCAGTCAGGAAAAAACTCTTGTCGAGCACGACATCGATGACCTGGTCGTTGTTGATTTCATCGAGGAACAGGTTGCCGTCCGCGGCCCCGACCATTAGCGCAGGAATATCTATTCCAACGGAGTCGCCGATCATGACGATCGGGTCGCCCGACAGGTTGAAAACGACAACTGCAGTTGCGCCTGCACTTTCTGCGTTCGCAATCTTTACATCAAAATTACAACCGCCGCGTTGGATGAATGCGATGTTTCCGGAAACTTCGCTGCTGTTGATCAAGGACTGGCAGGCGTCGAAGGTTGTACCCGTAGTGCTATCGACTGTCGCAGTGTCGTCATCGTCGACCAGTACAAGCTGGGCCTCGATCGGATCACGATCAATTAACGGCGGTGTGAAGCTCGCTTCTCTTACCGCATACTTGCCGGCAATGGCCGGCGGTGAACTGACTTGCATGGCCTCCAGTGAATGCTGACCATCGCGGCTGGAGGCGCCTGTTGTAATGACCGCGGGATTGCCGGCAGGCGATGTAATCGTGTCGAAGTTGGGCCCTTCGTTGCCGGCGGCGACGACCGTCAATACGCCAGCCTTGGCCGCAGCCATGAGTGCGATATCATCGGGTGTGATGACTGAAAACAGGGAGCTTCCTACCGAGTAGTTGATAATATCCACGCCGTCCGCCACCGCCATATCGATAGCATTGGCGAGATCGGACATGTTGCAACTCGCGCGTGTGGCATCAGGCCGCAGCCAGCAGGCTTTGTAGACGGCAATGCGGGCTTTGGGGGCGATGCCCTCGACCCTGCCGAGAAATGTCCCGAATATTGAGGCTTTGACCCGGTTGCCCGCTGCAGTTGTCGCCGTATGTGTACCGTGGCCATCCACATCCCGCGGCGAGAATATTTCGCCAGCGTCGATTGGACCCGTCGCTGTCGCCCCGTCAACAAAGTAACGTGCACCGATCAACTTGTTATTGCAGTCGGTCTCCGCAAACTGCGGCCCTGTTTCGCAAATGCCATTCCAGTTTTCCGGAGGGTCGAAGACCAGCACATCCTCCATCTTGTCGTAACGCCTGCAGAGCCACCTGCCGAGCAAGGATGTCTCGGACCAGCTGCTCTGACACAGTGTCGGCCGGTCAGCCTCGCGGGTGTCAGCGAGCGCCGGATGTTGCGGAGCGATACCACTATCGATGACGCCGATGATTATTCCCTCACCGTCGAGTCCCGAGGGACCACGCAAACCAGCGCTTGCATCGAACAGCCCCAGGAAATCGGCACTGAAATTCGTGACAAGCGGACGTACCTCGTCTTCCCAGATGCGCAGTACTTCCGGCATATGTGCAACTTTATTGGCTTGCGCAGGCGTCATGCGCGCCGCGAACCCGTTGATGGTGTACCGGTAACTGTAAATCGGCTCGATGTTCGGACCGGCGCCTGCAATCACCTGCGCCTGTTCTGTTTCCAGGCGCCCCACATGAGACTGAACAGCCGGGTCGTTTTTATCAAAAGCAGGCAGCGATATTATTTGTCCCGGCGCTGGCTTGCCGAGGACACTCGTTGCAGAGGAAACGTGAAACTCGCTGGCAGAGGGTGTGCGCAGCTGAACGATGTAAACCTTCGATCCGCCGTTCTCGTTTCCGCCGCCTGCGAGCCGAATGCCCGTCGCAGGACCACCGTCCCGCAATCGTGATTCATAGTCGGCGGTTGCGGCGCCGGCTGCAAAAAGTACAACGAGAATTATCAGCCTGAGTAGCTTCACGGAGATTCCAGCACGGCATCGCTCACATTCAGAATGTCGTCTTAAACTGACGAACTCTGTCGATTCTAAGTAAAGAATCCGGTGTAAATCCCGGTTTTACAAGGAACTTACCACAATCTACAGTTGATGAGCCAGTAGGAGCCGCGGGACGCCGCTCCTACTGGCTCAACCAGTCCCGTGGTCGAAGGTAATTTTTGTAAAGATCCGCCTCCGGCGAGCCCGGCTGCGGTTTCCAGCCGTACTCCCAGCGTACGCGTGGCGGGAGCGACATCAGGATCGATTCGCTGCGGCCGCCTGATTGCAAACCGAATAAGGTGCCGCGGTCGTAGATAAGATTGAACTCGACATATCGCCCGCGACGGTAAAGCTGGAATTCCCGTTGACGTTCACCAAACTTGTGTCCTTTGCGGGCCTTAACGATCGGCAGGTATGCAGGCAGAAACTGGTCGCCGACTGATTTCGTAAATGCAAACGATTTGTCAAAACCGAACTCGTTGAGGTCGTCGAAAAACAAACCACCGACTCCGCGTGTTTCATCGCGGTGCTTCAGATAAAAATACTCGTCACACGACTTCTTGTACTTTTCATAAACGTCATCGCCGAAAGGATCGCAGGCTTCTTTCGCCTTGCGATGCCAGTGCAGCACGTCGTCATGAAACGGATAGCAGGGCGTTAAGTCGAAACCACCACCGAACCACCAGACCGGGTCGTCGTCGCCGGAATTTGTCGTAAAGAATCTGAAGTTGGCATGTGTCGTCGGCACATACGGATTTCGTGGATGTAATACCAGCGAGACACCCATCGCGCGGTAGTTGTGGCCGGCAAGCTCTGGCCGGCTCCTGGTCGCTGAGGGCGGCAGCTCCTTACCGAAGACCAGTGAAAAGCCAACGCCGGCCTGCTCGAAGATCGCGCCATCAACCAGCACCCGGCTGTCGCCACCACCACCACCGGGTCTGTCCCACCGATCCTGACCAAACGTTGCTTTACCGTCGATGTCTTCCAGTGATGCGACGATCCTGGCCTGCAACGACCTTAGATAATCCTCGACAGCCTCGATGTTGATATCACTCATGCACTTCTCAGGACCTTTCCACTGGCCAGGTCACGAATTTCGGACGGGCCGGATGCCGGGCCGCATTCTCCGGGGACAATGTAGTCTACAAGAGCGCCGAAGTGACGGCGAAGCACTAAAGGGTTTCTAGCCGGTGACCGGCCGTGAAGATTGGCGCTCGTCGATACCAGCGCTGAACCAGCTGCATCACACAAGGCGCTGGCGAGCGGGTGTGTGGTTATTCGCACGGCGAGGCCGGCGTGCTCCCCACGAATCCAGTAGGGAACTTCATCAGTCGCAGGGACTATCCAGGTAACGGGGTTGTCGCTGCTGCTCTTCAATACTGATGAGCCTTCGGGCAGTTTGATCCAGCCATCGAGTTGTTCAATGTCAGAGGCAATGAGCACCAGACCCAGCGCCGGATCGCGATCCTTGATAGCCAGCACGCGGCGAACCGCTGCAAAATCGTCGGGCAGGCAGCCCAGTCCAAATACGCCCTCGGTCGGATAGGCGATAACACCACCGCTGTGCAGGATGCGTGCTGCTCGTCTTGGCGGTTGAGAGAAGGCCATGCTCTGTTCAGGGCCGGAATTTCAGGTTTCGCCGATGTCTGCTTGTTCATCCATGACAGTTTTCTTTTTTGCCGTCTTCTTTTTCGCGGCGGTCTTCTTTGCTGCCTTTTTCTTGCCACGTCGCCCGCGGACAGGCGCCGCCGCCAGCAATTCCTTGCACTCCTCGAGGGTCAGTGACTTGGGCTCACGGTCCTTTGGCACTCGCGCGTTCTTGGTCTTGTCCGTAACGTATGGGCCATAGCGGCCGTTCAATACCTGAATGCCATCGTCCTCGAAGTCCTGGATGATGCGCTCGGCGTCCGCAATCTTCTTTTCTTCAATCAATTCGAGTGCCCGCGGGAGTTCGATCGTATACGGATCATCTTCACCGCGAATGGAAACGTACTTGTCGCCATAGCGTATATAAGGGCCGAAACGCCCGACGCTGGCCGATACGGGAAGACCGTCAGTGGTTTCGCCTAGGGTACGCGGTAGCTTGAAGAGCTCGAGCGCATTCTCCAGATTGATGTCGTTCATTTTTTGACCCGGCCGCAAACCGGCAAACTTCGGTTTCTCTTCGTCGTCCTTGGTGCCGATTTGCACAAACGGCCCGTAGCGGCCCATGCGCACGGTAACTGGCTTGCCGCTCTTCGGGTCGGTGCCGAGTTCGCGTGATTGCGCAACCTGCTCGCGGGTTACGCTTTGTTCCTTGTCAATGACCAGCGCGGAAAATGGCTTCCAGAAGCGCTCGAGCAGCGGTACAAGGTCTTCTTTACCGAGAGAGATCGCATCAAGATCGTCTTCCAGGCGCGCGGTGAAATCATAGTCGACGTACTGCGTGAAATGTTCTGTCAGGAAGCCGATGACGATTCTGCCGATGTCGGTCGGAATGAATCGCTTGCCATCCATCTCGACGTATTCCCGGTTTTTGAGCGTGGCAATAATGCTGGCATAAGTTGACGGCCTGCCGATGCCGTACTCCTCAAGCGTCTTGACGAGGCTTGCTTCCGTGAATCTTGGTGGAGGCTCTGTGAAATGCTGTTCCGGCCGCAGTTCGTCCATATCGATGACATCGCCTTCGGCGATCATCGGCAGAAGACGATCGTCGTCGTCATCCTTCGTGTCATCCTTGCCTTCCTGGTACACCGCCATGAAGCCGGCTTCCACCAGCACCGACCCATTGGCGCGAAAGCGATGATCATCGGCATCAATCGTTGTTTCATTCGCGGCTGAAGCCGCTCCCACGGCCGCTCCTACATCACCGGGCACGAATTCGAGAGCAACAGTGTCGAATACCGCGGGCACCATTTGACAAGCCATCGTGCGTCGCCATATCAGTGTGTAGAGTCGCAGCTGATCGTCATCGAGTTTGCCCTTCAGGGAGTCCGGTGTACGTGCGACAGACGTCGGACGAATCGCTTCGTGTGCTTCCTGCGCGTTTTTCGTTTTCGTTTTATAAGCGAGCGGTTCTGCCGGTACGTTCTCCGCACCATAGCGTTCTTTAATGACCTCACGGATTTCGGCGACTGCAACTTCCGCAAGTGTCACGGAATCGGTTCGCATGTAGCTGATGAGGCCAACGTTGCCCTCATCCCCCAATTCAATGCCTTCGTAAAGACGTTGTGCCACGCGCATGGTCCACTGAGTGTTGAACCCGAGTTTGCGCGAGGATTCCTGCTGCAGCGTGGACGTCGTGAATGGCGCTGCCGGATTACGCCGCCGCTGCTTCTTGTCAACACTGACCGTGGTTAATTTGCCGCCGGCCGCCTCAAGAATGGTTTTCTCGACCTCGCGTGCCGACGCCTCGTTTTCAAAGCTGAACTGTTCGACCTTCTCGCCCTTGTAGCGAACCAGTCGCGAGACAAAAGGCTGGTCTTCTTTACTGACATCGGCCTCGATGGTCCAGTACTCGCGCGCATCGAATGCCTCGATCTCGAGCTCTCTCTCTACGATCATGCGCAGCGCCGGGCTTTGCACGCGTCCGGCGGACAAGCCGCGCTGGACTTTTTTCCACAGCAGTGGCGAAAGGTTGAAGCCGACGAGGTAGTCGAGTGCTCTGCGCGCCTGCTGGGCGCTTACGAGCTCGTCCGATATGCCCCGGGGATTGTCTATCGCCTCTTTGACCGCATTCTTGGTTATTTCGTGAAATATGACGCGATACACCGGCTTGTCGCCGAGCGCGTTCTGCTCCTTCAGCAATTCCGTCAAATGCCAGGAAATTGCCTCACCCTCCCTGTCCGGGTCAGTGGCGAGATAGAGCGCATCGGCGTTCTTGAGCGCCTTGATGATTGCGTTGACATGTTTCTGGTTTTTCTCGATGACCTGGTACTTCATCGCGAAACCGTTTTCGGTATCGACCGCGCCTTCTTTGGGAACGAGATCACGAACATGACCATATGAGGCCATGACTTCGAAGTCCTTGCCAAGGTACTTGCTAATGGTCTTGGCCTTGGCAGGTGACTCGACGATTACCAGATTTCGCGACATTCCAGCTGAAGTTTCCGTTAATTACGTCCAGAAAAGCAAAACCGCGGACGATGCCGCGGTTGAATTACATGCTTGCAGGCGATGTGTCAAGAAAAACGTACTCGCCAGCAGGCACATCCCGTCAATTGGAACTCAGTGAACAGCCATTTCCCCCTCGTCGAAGACAAGATCTTCCATCCGAGCATACGCCACTTCCTGACCCGGCTGACTGAATAAAACCATCAAAACAACCCACTTAATCTGCTCGACATCGATATCCGGAGTATCAAGTGCCAGCAAGCGATCGATGAGAATTTCGCGCTGCGGTGGCGAGAGAATACCGATCTGCTCGAGGTAGGTTATAAAACCACGGCATGCTGCATTCAGCCGCTCGGTCTCGATATTGTTGTAGATGCGAGTGCCGTGTGCGGTCTGCGGGTTATAGCTGCAGCCTTCGTGGTCATTGGTTAGCCCGTCGAGCCAGTCCAGCGCGCGATCAATTTCGCTGCCGCCGAATCCCGCTCGGGATAATTCATCGCGCAGCTCGCTTTGATCGGCTTCCGGCTCTTCCTCAGCGTCGACGTAGGTCTCGAACAGATACATCAATACATCGAGTACATTTTCTTTCATGCCTGGAGCGTCTCCTGTTGACGAATTTCCAGTTATGGTTGTCTATTTATGGTCGGATGCTTGAAGTTTTGAGTAATGACCGCCAGCCTGCAGCTGAATTTTTCCTTCAAGCTCCAGGATAAGTAGCATGGAGGAAACCTGATCGATCGTCAATCCGGAATTTTCGGCGAGCTGATCTGCGCTTGCCGGGTCATAACTTAATGTGGAAAGCAACAGCCGGTATTCACTATCGTGTTGTGCAGCCGCTGCCGTTTCGACTGCTGGCAACTCTGCATTTTGCATAAGATGTCCGACCAGCGGCCCCAGCTCGCTGACGATGTCGTCGGCGCTTTCGACCAGTTTTGCGCCTTGCCTGATAAGCTGGTGACAACCCCGGGACAGCGGATTATGTATCGAGCCGGGAATGGCGAAAATTTCGCGACCCTGCTCAGCAGCGAGGCGTGCACTGATAAGCGATCCGCTGCGCCTGGCAGCCTCTACGACCAGGGTACCGAGACAGAGACCACTGATCAGCCGGTTGCGCTGCGGAAAGTGTTCGCGGCGTGGTGGGCTACCAAGTGGATATTCCGAACATAACGCGCCCTCTTCTGCGATGCGATGTGCAAGTTTGCGATTTTCGGCTGGATAAACTCTATCGATGCCGTGACCGAGGAACGCCACGGTTTTCGCGCCGGCATCCAGCGCCCCTTCGTGCGCGGCCGTGTCGATGCCTTGAGCCAGACCGCTGACAATGCAAAAACCGGATCGCGCCAGGTGTTTTGAGAATTCGTACGCATTCTGTACGCCGCCCCTGGTGGGGTTTCGGCTGCCAACGATCGCCAGTGCCGGAAGATGTAGTACGTCGATGTTGCCAACCACATATAAAAGGGTCGGTGGGCCAGGAATCTGCCGCAGCAGCTCCGGGATATCACCTGACTCCGAATCAATAAGGTGGTGATTCGGCGCGGCTAGCCACGCACAAATTTTTTCGTCTGTATCCACTTTCCAGAAACCGCTGCGGCCTCTTCGGAACTCGCCTGTAGGCGCTCGCCCCAGCGAGCGATTAAAGCCTGATCGCCCGCTGGGGCGGGCTCCTTCGATATTATTACCTCATGAAAACTTATGCGTGACTAAATCTGCCGACAGGCATTAAAAAAGGGCCGGCGCCCGATCAGGTGCCGGCCCTTATCGAATCGATTCTGTCAGATCGGGTTGCGGACTGCATCCAGTATGTGGATGTCGCTCGTCGCCTCCATCACGAGGGCATAGCCGATCCGGTCATAAACCTTGAAGATCATGATCGTGCCCGCCTGTTCATCCGGCAGGGTCACGATTTCGCCACCCATTATGCGGCTACCCGAGCCCAGGAAAGAGCCGCCCGCAAAGCGATCGCGAATCTGCTCACCAGCCTGGAACACGCTCAGCACGTCTCCCGGTGCGAGGCCGTCGCGCGCACCGCGATTCAGGACCACGACCTGGTATTGTCCGATAAGCGCAACGCCATCGACGACCGAGATGATCCTGCCCTCAATGTTGAGATCCGGTGATTTCGGAAAGAAATTCAGCGGAATATCCACTGTTTCCGGTATCAGGCGATCACCCGCGAGGGCTTCGCGGTTGGTGTCAGTCAGCGCTATCGTCGCCGGATCGCCACCCCGGGACTGTGCGCCTACACCGACATAAATGCCCTGGTAACCGAGGAGGGCATTATCGTCGGGATCCCTGAGTTCATCGCCGATATGCACGACGCTGAATCGGGTCCCGTTTGGTGAAGGTTGACCACCGCGGATGTAAATATCGTTGCCGGCGGAGCCCATCAGGTGATCGCCGCGGGTTGAGAGAATGTACGGCAGTTGATCGATCTGGCTCTTTTCAAGAACAAGACCTTTGGATAGAAAGGCCGCGATCCGTTCGTAGGGAATGCTCGTGATCGACTCGGCAAGCGGTGTTACCCGCGCCGTCGGCGAAAGCCGATAGGTCGATGCGCGAATGTTCGTGATGCGTTGCTGCCCGTCAATCGTAACCAGGGCAAGGACGTCGCCCGGGTAGATAAGGTGCGGGTTCTCAACCTGCGGGTTTACGTACCAGACCTCTGGCCAGTACCACGGATCTCGCAGAAACGTGGCAGCAATGTCCCAGAGCGTGTCGCCGACCTGCACGGTGTACTCCTCGGGAGCACCGGAGGCCAGCGGTATGGCCTGGCTGACGAGCACCATGTTCGGCTCATTCTGAGCGGGCTGCACGCTGCCGCCCGGATCCACAGACGACGATGCACCCGGTGTCCCGGACCTTGTCGCTACCGGCGGCCGCGCATCGCTATCATCCGAGCCGAACGGGTTTAGTTTGCTCATGGTGCTGCAGCCGGCCATAGTGGCGGCCAGTGCAATAACGGCCAGCCCAAGACTGGTATTCAGGCGGTTTTTGTCAGGAGACATAATCGACGGGTGCTCCATCACTGTAGTCTGTGCCTGCCTGCTGGCAAGCGTTGCTATAATATGTCGTGTCGACGCCGTTCAGGCTGCCAAACGCGTCACAATTCCGGTTCAAAACAGGCTTTGGTGGTGTCCATGTCACGCGGTATTGTCCGCTATCTTATTCAATAAAGTCAAAAATTTAGGTGCAATTTATAGAAACTCACACGAGTTTTGGCTCCAGCAATTATGGCAATACTGAGAATCCTTGAGTTTCCCGACCCGCGGCTCCGCAAAAAGGCCGTTCCGGTTGAGGCTGTGGACGACTCGCTCAGGCAGCTGATCGACGACATGTTCGAGACCATGTACGAAGCACCGGGCATCGGTCTGGCCGCTACCCAGGTGGATGTGCACCGGCGGCTGCTGATCGCGGACGTGAGCCAGGAGAAAGATGAGCCTCACGTGCTGATTAACCCGGAGATTCTCGGGCAAGACGGCTCTGAGGTCACCGAGGAGGGTTGTCTGTCGGTGCCCGGCTATTACGAAGAAATTGAACGTGCCGAGCGCATCAAAGTGCGCTACCTGGATCGCGACGGTAATGAGCAGGAAAGTGAATTCGAGGGTTTGCTCGCAGTTTGCGTGCAACACGAGGTGGATCATCTCCAGGGCAGACTGTTTATCGATTACCTGTCGGAAGTCAAACGTCAGCGAATTCGCAAGCGCCTCGCGAAAGACCGCCGCCAACATCAGGAGTCGGCTGCGATTCTCTGATCGCCCGACCGACCCGAAGCAAACCCATGAGCGCTGCAAAACTTTTGTTTGCCGGCACACCGGATTTCGCACTTGAATCATTACAAGCGCTGTACAAGGCAGGCTCAATACCTGCCGCAGTACTGACACAGCCGGATCGGCCGGCCGGGCGTGGCAGGCAAGTGGCGGAAAGTCCGGTCAAGCAATTTGCCCTTGAGCACGACATTCCGGTCTGGCAGCCGGAGACACTTAAAGATGCCGATATCGTTGCGCAGATTTCACAGGCCAAAGCTGACCTCATTATCGTCGCGGCCTATGGATTGCTGCTTCCCCAGGCGGTTCTCGACCTGCCGGAACGTGGTTGCGTGAATGTGCACGCGTCCCTTCTGCCGCGCTGGCGCGGTGCTGCGCCGATACAGGCAGCAATTCTTGCAGGTGATAAGGAAACCGGCATCACCCTGATGCAAATGGAGGCCGGACTCGACAGTGGTCCGGTGCTGGCAAGTGCCGCCATTGCAATCGGCGCTGAGGAGACTGCCGGCGCACTACACGATCGCCTGGCGGCTCTCGGTGGCGAGCTGCTGGTACAGAAGATCGGTGAGCTCCTTGAGGGCAAGCTCGAGGCCATTCCCCAGGACGATTCGCTTGCCAGCTATGCCGGCAAAATTCGCACGCAGGATGCAGCAATCGACTGGAGTCTTAGTGCGCAGCAAATCGCAAGGACAATCAGAGCCTATGACCCGGCACCCGGGGCCAGCTTCAGTCTGGGCGGCGAAATCATCAAGTGCTGGAAAGCCGAGCCGGTTGACGGCGACCAGGGACGACCCGGCACGATACTGTCAGCAGGCAAAGACGGCGTCGTTGTTGCCTGTGCCGGGGGCGCCTTGCGGCTCACGGAAATTCAGCGCCCGGGCCGCCGACGCGTCACGGCAGCGGAGTTCGCCGGCCAACGCAAGCTTAGCGGCAAGCGCCTGCTTTGAGGGCCTGTGAACGAGACCAAATGGGGTGCACGCCTGCGGGCAGAAGCGGCAAAAGCGGTTGATGCTGTCGTCGCACAGGGCCGCTCGCTGGATGCCGTTCTTCGTGAGCTTGAAAAACCTATGAGCGCTGCTGACCGGCCGCTGTTCAAAATGTTGTGTTACGGAACGCTGCGCCATCATTTTCGTCTGCGCGCAGACCTCAGGAAACTGCTGGACCGGCCGCTTAAGGCGCGCGGCAGCGTTATTGAGTCACTGCTTGTCGTCGGACTGTTTCAGTTAAGCGATACGCGCATACCGGATCACGCGGCAGTCTCAATGACCGTGGAGGCGGCCAGACTCCTGCGCCACCCCAAGTACGCAGGACTGGTTAATGCGGTACTGCGTAATTTCCTGCGGCAAGACATCGGGCTCAAGGAGCCCGACGATGACGAATCCCGATTCAATCACCCGGCGTGGTTTATCGATCAGTTGCGCGAAGACTGGCCCGACGATTGGCAGCAAATTCTTGAAGCCAATAACGACAGGGCACCGATGTGGTTGCGGGTAAACCAGAAACGCGGAACGACAGGGGATTACCTCGACCGGCTGGGCGAGGCCGATAATGGCCACCGGTTGTTGCCCGGATTTATTCACGCAATTCGCCTGGCAAAGCCGCTACCCGTCGCCGAGTTGCCTGGCTTTGCCGAAGGTGATGTCTCGGTCCAGGATGCGGCGGCGCAGATCGCAGCACCCTGGCTATTGATGCACGGCGGTCTGCGGATTCTCGATGCCTGCGCGGCCCCTGGCGGAAAAACAGGGCATTTGCTGGAACTGGCCAGCGCGGACAGCACCCTGACTGCCATCGAACTGGACCCGCAGCGACTCGTCGGCATGCACGAGAATCTTGAGCGGCTCGGGCTCCATGCAACCGTACTGGCGGCTGACGCATCAAAACCTAAGGAGTGGTGGGACGGCAGGCCCTTCGACCGGATTCTTCTGGATGCACCCTGTTCGGCCAGCGGCGTTATTCGCCGGCACCCGGACATCAAGTTGCTGCGCAGAGAATCGGACATCAAGGGGCTGGCCGACCTGCAAACAGCGATGCTGGAGGGCCTGTGGCCGCTCCTGGAGCCGTCCGGGCGGCTTCTGTACGTCACCTGTTCGGTGCTGGCGGCCGAGAATGACGCCATTATCGGCGATTTTCTGGCGCGCCACAGCAATGCCCGGGAAGACCGAGTGTTGCCAAATTACAACATCCGCGATCTAATAGTCGAGAAGACATACGGTTTCCAGGTATTGCCGGGGAGTCAGGGCCTTGATGGTTTCTACTTCGCATGTCTTGAGAGGACGTCTCGATAACAGCCAGTAATACTGACGACAACATGAGCGAAAACCGGACACATACATTGAAGTCCCTGCTGCTGGCCGCGTGCCTGTCGGCAGTGGTGTTCACGAGCGTGCGTGCGCAACTCGAGCTCCCGCGCGAAGGATTCTTTGATGTCCGCTCAGCGGCCACGACCATGATCGCAGGTGTGCATGAACTCGAGGCGCGACTGCAACTTATTCTGAGCGCCGAGGCGCTGGACGCGCTGAACAGCGGCGTTCCACTGACAATCGAACTCAACCTGGAGGTTATCCGGGTGCGCGGTCTGTGGCTGGATGCTGTTGAAGCAGAGCTCACCGTTACCTACGAGCTCGAATACCGGCCTCTCAGTCAGCGATACATCGTCCGCAATCTCAATAGCGGCGACGAGAACTCATTCTCGACGCTTTATTCGGCGCTGAATAACCTCGGGCGCATCCAGGGCTTGCCTGTCATCGATGATGCACTGCTCAATCCCGGCAGCGCCTATCGCATGCGTTTGCGAGCACTTTTGAGCACACGTCAATATCCGGCGCCACTGCGCATCCTGTTTTTCTGGCGCAGCCAATGGCAACTAAAGAGTGACTGGTACGAGTGGACTCTCGAACGATAAAAAGAACGGCTATCGGTGCAGCCGGCGCCATCGGCGTTGGGCTGGCGCTCATGGCGCTCTTTCTGCTCGGTCAAACGGCGCAGAATTCCGCCGAATTCGACCGGCTGCATATCATCATTCTGCTGATCAATGTTGCCGGTGTCGTCGTGTTGTTTGCGTTGCTGGTCGGCAATCTCGCCCGACTGTTGCGCGATTACCGGAACCATGTCCCGGGCTCGAGACTAAAAGCGCGCATGGTGGGAATGTTCGTCGGTCTTGCCGTGCTGCCATTGCTTGTAGTGTTTTATTTCTCCATCCAATTCATCAATCGCGGCATCGACACCTGGTTCAACGTCGAGGTCGAGGCGGGTTTTGATGACGCGCTCGAACTCAGCCGGGCAGCCCTGGAAATGCAGATGCGCGACCGGCTCGAGATTACGGCTCGCATTTCTGACCGGCTGCAGAAGGTCAGTGCGCGGCAACTGATTTTCGAGTTGAGCAGGTTGCGCAGAGAAAACGGCGCCGATGAAATTTCGATCTTCGGCCGCAATAACCACATCATCGCGACGAGTTCTAATCAATCCGCCGGCAGTTTGCCGCGGCCACTGACTGATGAGGTGCTACTGCAGATCCGCCAGAATCGACCCTTTGTCAGCCTCGACCCGACGCCGCGCGGCGGCTACGAGATACGAACTGCTGTCCGCTTCGGCAGCGTTGGTCGTCCGGACCTTGCCGGCGTAATCCTGGCGCACTTTCCGGTACCGGAGCGGCTGGGCACCATGGCGAACAACGTCGGCGATGCCTACAGCGATTACAAACGCCTGGTCTATCTCAGGGAACCGTTGAAGCGCGCGTTCTCACTCACGTTGACGGTCGTGCTGATGCTGTCGTTGCTCGCATCTATCTACGGTGCGTTCATTTTGTCACGACGGCTCGTTGCGCCGATTCAGGACCTGGTCGCAGGAACTCAAGCTGTTGCGAAAGGCGACTTCGACACCAGGCTGCCTACGCCGTCACGCGATGAAATCGGATTCCTGGTCAGTTCGTTCAATGATATGACGCAGCGGCTGTCTGCGGCCAGGCGAGAGGCCAGCCTCAGTCAGGCGCTGGTTGAAGCGGAACGCGCTAACCTCGAAGTCATACTGGCTCGCCTTTCGACCGGTGTCGTCGCGCTCGATTCCGATCTCAGGATACGCACCGCGAACCAGGCGTCCGGTGCGATCCTCAATGTCGATCTCGAAAATCGCATTGGCGAATTCCTGCCGGATGTTGCCAAGGGCCAGCCGCTGCTGGAGCAGTTCGTGGACGTCGCACAAGTGCACCTGAATGCTGGTGAAACCGAGTGGCGCGAGCAAATCGTTTTGCGTGGTGAAGTTGGCCGCCGTGTCCTGACCTGCGCGTGCACGACATTGCCGGGAGATGAAGATCACGCTGCGGGGATTGTGGTCGTATTTGACGACATCACCGCGCTGCTGCAGGCACAGCGTGACGCAGCCTGGGGTGAGGTCGCACGGCGGCTGGCGCACGAGATCAAGAATCCGCTGACGCCAATTCAACTTTCCGCGGAAAGAATGCGCCGCAAATACCTCAAGACGCTGTCAGAAGAGGACGCACAGGTCCTCGATCGTGCGACACATACGATTGTGCAGCAAGTAGAGGCCATGAAGGAAATGGTCAACGCGTTCAGCGACTATGCGCGTGCGCCGGATATTGATCTCAACCTGTTCAGTATCGACAAACTCGTGCACGAAGTCGTCGACCTGTATCGCGCGCAGGAAAGTGGGATTGAGATCATTCTCAAGACAGATTCCGACCTGCCGGAAGTCGAGGCCGACGTCGTGCGAATCAGACAAATTCTGCACAACCTCATCCGCAACGCAACCGAAGCGCTCGAGAACACAACCGACGGACGTATTGAGGTTTCGGTCAGCGCTACCGAGGTGCATGAAATCGATGTCGTGGAAATTGTCGTTGCAGACAATGGTCCTGGATTCCAGATGGGCTCGATGAGCCAGGTCTTTGATCCTTACGTAACGACAAAACCCAAAGGCACCGGTCTTGGCCTGGCAATCGTCAAGAAACTCGTGGAAGAACATCTAGGAACGATTGCAGCGGAAAACCGTGAACAAGGCGGCGCGGAGATTCGCATCCAGTTGCCGATTAACGAGGCTGCACGCGAAAAAATGTTAACGAGACTGCCGGGTAGAGCAGATATAACAAGGGAGAGAGCATGAGTACATCACACGTGCTGGTAGTTGATGATGAAGGCGATATTCGTACTTTGATCGACGAAATTCTGTCGGACGAGGGGTACCGGGTGACGGTCGCGGCTGACGCTGCCGAGGCGCGCTCCGCCCGTGACCACGATAAATTCGACCTGGTATTGCTCGATATCTGGATGCCCGATACTGATGGCATCAGTTTGTTGCGTGAATGGTCGGAACCCGGAGACCTTGATTGTCCGGTCGTCATGATGTCCGGTCACGGCACTGTCGATGCGGCCGTCGAGGCGACTCGCCTCGGTGCGTTCGATTTTGTCGAAAAACCCCTGTCTCTTGCGAAACTGTTGCGGACAGTAGAGCGTGCGCTGGAGGCATCCAGGAAACAGAGTGGCCCGGCGCGTAGTTTGTTTCCATCATTGCTGACCCCGGTCGGGCGCAGCCCGCTGATGAAGAGTCTGCGAGAGAATGTGCAGCAAATCGCCGAGCATGATTCGGCAGTGCTTCTGAGCGGCGAACCAGGCACGGGCAGGGGCGCATTTGCGCGCTACATCCACGCACTGAGTCCGCGTGCCGATGCACCGCTGGTAAACCTGCTTGCCGCGTCGCTGACAGACAGCAACGCTGAAGAGCAGTTGCTCGGCAGCGAACACGGTGGCGACGTATACAGTGGCTATTTCGAGCGCGCGAAGAATGGCACGTTGATCATCGATGAACTTACGGAACTTTGTGACCAGGCACAAAAACTCATCCTCAGCGTTCTGGAACAGGGAGAATTCACGCGCTCCGGCGGGCATGAACCAGTGAAGTTGCAGGCCAGGGTCCTGGCGACTGTCAAGGCTGACTATCCGAACGCGATTGACAGCGGCAAACTTCGGCGCGAGCTTATTTCGAATCTGAATATACTGAGTTTGCATGTGCCGCCATTGCGTGAGTATGCGGAAGACGTGCCGGAGCTTCTCAGCTATTACGTCGACAAACTGATCGACAGTGAAGGCCTGTCATTCCGCCGCTTCAGTGTTGCGGCACAAAACCGGCTTCGAAACTATCCCTGGCCTGATAATGTCAGGGAGTTGAAAAATATTGTGCGTCGTTTGCTGCTAACTGGTTCGGAAGAAGAAATCTCGCTCGATGAAATTGAAAAAGAAATCAGCGGCGCGGCGATTTCTGACGGGCCGCTGGTCAAACAGGATCTGCTGTCACTGCCATTAAGAGAAGCGCGCGAGCAATTCGAACGCGCTTACCTGCAACAGCAGCTCGTGCTTTGCGATGGCAAGGTCGGCAAACTGGCGCAGCGGGTCGGCATGGAGCGCACACACCTGTATCGCAAACTCCGATCGCTGGGTGTGGATTTCCGCTCGGTATCAGCCTCCGACGACCAATAACGAATCGCGGCGGGACGCCGCTCCTATTGTAGGAGCGGCGTCTCGCCGCGAATCATTCTAATGTGTAGAAGCTGCCAGCGCCTCATCCAGCATCATGATCAATGCCTCGCGATCGTAACTGTATTCGTGTCCCTCATTTAGCTGTACCAGCTCCTTGATCGCTTTCTTGATCGTGATCTCCGCCTCACCCTGATTTGGAACGACCATGTAACGACGCTTCGGATTGTCGTCGAAAAGTGCATGTAAAAAAGCAGCTGCAACTTCATCAGGTTCCTTTAAATGAGACCGATCCGACGGTCCGTCCATCAGTTGTTGAAGCTCTTCCTCGAAGAGTGAACCCTCGGGCGTCTGGCCGCGCCGTTGCATACGGTTACGCATGGTGTCCATGATCGCCGAGTTGTAGTTGCCTGGTTCCACCACGCTTACCCGCACACCGAATTTTTCCATTTCGCCAGCCAGCGAATCGGTAAAGGCTTCGACACCGTGTTTACTCATGCTATAGGGACCTATAAACGTACCGGACAAGATTCCGGAGATCGATCCGGTCGTCGTTATACGACCCTGGCTTTCTATAATCAGTGGTGCAAATGCTTTGGTCACCCGGTAGGGCCCAAACAGGTTGACATCCATCTGGAATTGCATGTCATCTTCGTCGACCTCAATCATCGCTCCGGCCACAACGACTCCGGCATTGTTGACCAGTCCGTACAGGCCCCTGTCGCCCTTCCTGACCGTTTCGACGGCGGCATCGATCTGTTCCTGAATGGTGACGTCGAGCCGAATGGCCTGGATGTTCTCGATGGCGTTTAGCTCGTCGAGATCAGCCTGTTTCCGTGCGCCCGCGTAAACGAAGTGACCCTCGGAAGCTAGTGTCTCCGCCAGGTTTCTGCCAATACCGGTACTCGCTCCGGTTACGAGGATTGCTTTTTGTTCGCTACCGTCATCGGCGTTTGCGACACCGTGTGGGAGGCAAAGAAAGATGCAAAGAAAAAAGCTGCACAAAAGATTACGCATCGAAACTCCCCTTTACTCTTATAATTTTCTTTATGTCTTGGGCCCGCTCCAGAAGTCGGCGTTCTTGATGCCGAGCGCCTCCGGATCGAAGGTGTAAGTCTCGACCCCTGCCTTGCGCTGTGCTTCGTAGTCTTTCAATGCCTTGAGCGCGGCATTGCCCATGAAAAACAAAATGAGAATGGCGATGATGTTGAGCCACGCCATGACTCCGACACCAATGTCACCAAGGCCCCAGGCAAGGCTGGCGGTCCTGATGGCGCCATAAAATACGGATGCCATCATCGCGATTTTCAGGAACAGCATTTCTCCGGGAAATCGGAAGAATCTTCTGAGATAGGCGACATTGGTTTCGGCAATGTAGTAGTAGGCGAGCACGGTCGTAAATGCGAAAAAGAACAGCGCTACGGCGACGAAGGGCTTGCCGACGCCGGGCACGACACTCTCAACCGCAAGCTGGGTGAAGGCGGGACTGTTTGCATCAGTGGCGGCGGGCAGGTTTTGGATGATGAAACCGCCATCACCGCCATGCACATTGTAGGCGCCAGTGATCAGGATGATGAATGCTGTTGCAGAACAGATAAACAACGTATCGACGTAGACGGAGAAGGCCTGTACCAGCCCTTGCTGCGCCGGATGCTGTACTTCTGAGGCGGCGGCGGCATGCGGGCCGGTCCCCTGTCCGGCTTCGTTCGAGTACACGCCCCGTTTTACGCCCCAGCCAACCGCGCCGCCTATTCCAGCCATCGGGCTGAACGCATCATTGAATATCAGGGCAATGACACCGGGGAGTTGAGAGATATTCATCGCTATGATGCCGACAGCCGTGATTACGTAGGCCAGGCCCATAAAAGGAACAACGAACTGCGTTACGTGCGCAATTCTCTTCACGCCGCCGAAAATAATAAATCCGAAGATTGTGACGACAACTACTGCAGACGTAATCTTTGTGAAACTGATATCGCCAAGCGCCGTTTGATAAATCTCGCCGGTGCCGAGCGCAACCTCCGCGGCACTGCTGATACTGTTCGCCTGAACGCCGGGAAGCAGCAACCCGGTAGCGATGATTGTAACGACCGCGAATAGCCAGCCATACCATCTCTGGCCCATCGCCTTCTCGATATAGAAAGCCGGACCACCGCGATACTGGCCGTCGTCCACTTCTTTGTATATTTGACCGAGCGCAGCCTCGACATAGGCGGTGGACGCGCCAAGGAATGCGACGACCCACATCCAGAATACGGCGCCGGGACCACCAAAGCCGATCGCAGCTGCAACACCGGCGATGTTACCGGTGCCGACGCGGCCTGATAGCGACACTGCCAGCGCCTGGAAAGACGAAATGCCCCGTTCCGATTCCTTGCTGGAAAACAGCAGGTGAATCATCTCGCGGAACAATCGAACCTGGACGAACCGCGTCAAAATTGAAAAGAACAGTCCGGCACCGAGGGCCAGGTAAATTAGTGCGGGACTCCAGACCCAGGCATTGATGGTATTGACAACATTTTCCATGGTTGAGTCCTGTGGGCACATTGTTTTTATTGAAAACTTCTGCGGATACTACAGGAATCGAATCCAGTCAGCCTGCGGCAGAGATCGAACTGAATCTCGTCATTGCAATTGATCCAAAATTGGGATAACGGCGCGCCAGAAGAAATTTGCTAGCGCAACCATGCGACGACAGAGACACCGATAAAACTGCCGCCTGCATAGCCCAGGGATCCGAGCAAGAGGCCGGGGATCAACAGGTCACGCCAGCCTTTTGCCGAGGCCAGCGCCGGGGCGCTCGCAGGTCCGCCGATACAAACGGCAGATGCCATTGCCAGCTCGGCAAGGTCGAGTTTCAGGATTTTTCCGACGCCAAACAGAATCACCAGGTGTACGATGATGATGACTGACGCAAACAAAAACAGGACCGGCCCGATTTCAATAAGCTTCCAGATATCTGCCCCTGCGCCGACGCTGGCGAGAAATATAAACATCAATACATTGCCAGCTTCCCTGTGGCCCGAGAGTTTTTCGACTTGCTGCGGAAGTACCGTTGCGATCATCAACGCGAGCACGGTGATGACCAGTATCGAATAGTCGGACATGCCGATGAGGTCAGCGAGAATTTTTCCAGTTGCCGCCAGCGCGAAGGCGAGCGCCAGAGCCGTCATCAAGCCCGCAATATCGAGATCGGCGATGCGATGCACATTACGCCCTGACTCGACGTCGAACACCACTGCATTGTCCATGTGATGTGTCGGATACTTATTTGCCATCCACGCGATACCGGGAATGAAAATGATCAACAGGAAATGCAGGTTGGTGATCACCTGGTCGGCGGCAACGGCTGCTGTCAGCATGTTGTCGTCCTGCATGCCGGTGGCCTCGGCGACTGCGGCGAAATTCAGGCCACCGCCGATGTATGTGCCGGTAAATATGCCGGCCAGTTCCGCTTCGTTCGGCCCCAGATCAAAGAGAACTACGCCGATGAGAGTTCCTGCAACTACCGCTGCGCTGCCAATAATGAAAGCAATCAGCGTCGGGCCGGATTCCCGGACAATGCGCTTGAGGTCCGCCTCAAACAGTAACAGTGGAATTGCGATTGGTACCAGGTAGTCCCAGACAACATCGTACGCGGCCGCCGAGGTTGGAATGATGCGCAGGTTCGCGAGTACGATTGCCGCTGTGATCAGCAACATGACTCCCGAGTATTTCCTGCCCCAGGGAAATCGTTCGCACCAGAAACCGAATCCCGCCAGCCCAATCAACACCGCCCAGATCGCGAAGTCCTGGTCGGGCCCGATAAGTGGCAATGACACAGTAGTGGTTCCCTGGAAGTGCTACTCGATGATTGCTGCGCGGACCAGGCGATGAAAGATATCGCGGTAGAATTCGCCACGATACGGCAGGTACTGCGTCAGCAGGATGGCCACCATTTCCTCTTCCGGATCAATCCAGAATAAGGTCGACGCAAGGCCACCCCAGTAATATTCTCCGTTGCTCGCCGGGTAATTACCCAGTGTGTTGTCAACTATAACGCCGAAGTTAAGCCCGAACCCGCTGCCGTTTGGCAGGCTCGCCGGCTCTTGCAGGCGGTTTGTGGACATCATTTCCACTGTTCTCGGCGAGAGGAAGCGTATTCCATCGAATTCGCCCCCATTCAACAGCATCTGGCAAAAACGCCAGTAATCATCGCCGGTCGAGATCACCTGACCGCCGCCGCTGAACGCTCCGGGTGCGCGAAGGTAATTATCGGCGAAGCTGCCGGTAAATTTCTCTCTGTCGCCAGCTTGATTATGCGTGTAAATATTAGCGAGTAATGAAGCTTTGTCTGGTGGTACCCACGCCATCGTCTGATCCATGCCGAGCGGATCGAAGATTCTTTCCTGCAGGAATTCGCCGAGCTTCATGCCGGTCCATTTTTCGATCAGGTATCCCTGCACATCTACTGCGACGCTGTAATTCCACCTGGCACCTGGCTGAAACAGCAGGGGAATACTGGTCAGCTTGTCTATGAACTCCTGCATGGTCTGATCGTAATTGGGGACATCCTTCTCGATGTATTGTTTGTCGACTGCAGAGTCGCCAAAAATTCCATAGGTGAGGCCGGCGGTGTGCTGCAGAAGGTCATGAATCGTCGGCTCACGCTCCAATGCCTCGAGGATCACGTTGCCTTCGTCGTCCTCGCCGGCATAGACCCGCAACTCGGCAAATTCCGGAATGTGTTTTGAAATCGGATCAGCGAGCGAGTACTGTCCTTCCTCGTAGAGCATCATCATTGCGACGCCCATGACCGGTTTCGTCATGGAGAATATGCGGAACAGAGTCTCGTCTGTGACCGGTACGTTTTCTTCAACGTTGGCGAGTCCCAGGTTTTCATACATGACTACCTTGCCACGCCGGGAAATCAGGATCTGAAAGCCACCAGTTTCTTCATCTTCCAGCAGTCCCTCGAAATAACTCTTCAGGTATGCCAGCCGTTCCGAGGACATCCCCACATCTTCTGCGCGTGAAACCTCGACGGGCGCGGCGAAGGCCGGGCATTGGCACAGGAAGACGGTTACCACCGTGGCGACAATAATCGCTTTATTTCTCATCCAGGTTCCCCGCTTGGAATTTTTCATTTTTTTAATAATGCCCTGATTCGGCATGAAAATATCGCCTATTTGCCGATTTGGCGCCGTTGAAGGGTACCCTCAAGGCAATCCAAATATCCTGGGTGCCGGCAGCAAGCTGCCGTCCGGATTGAACACAATGCCGGGCGTCGTGAAATCCCGGATACTCAGGCTGCGTATCAGGTTCAGGGCACCGTCTTCTTCATCAATGGACGGTCCGTCCGGGCGCAATTGAGTCGTGGAGTAAATTTTGCCTTCGACGAAGTTGCCCTCGCCATCGAGCGTTGCAACCAGGACAGGAGCAATGCCCTTGATGCCCTCGACACTGATGCCGTAGTACGTCGCAAAATTTCCAAGGCTGTATGCGATCAGCCGGTTCCGGTATCGCTCCATTGCTCTGACGACATGCGGACCGTGACCGACCACCAGGTCGGCACCCGCGTCGACCATCATCCTGGCAAACCTGACGACGTCACCGCGCGGTTCGCCAAAGTATTCCTCCTCCGCAAAAGGAAGCCGTGTGACATTCTGTCCCTCGGCGCCACCATGAAACGAAACAACGATGATGTCGTGATGTTTGGCATGGTCGGCAACGATTTCTGCCGCCAGACTATAATCAAGCATCAAGTTTGAATTCCTGGTTACCGCGAACGCGAGCAGGGCGACGTCCAATTCGTTGACGGTGAACAATGCGAAGTCACCTTCAAGTCCGGAGTGATGTATACCGGCTGCGGCAAGGGTTTCCATGCTGGCGAGGCGTCCCTCCTCGCCAAAATCTCTTGCGTGGTTGTTTGCAAGGCTGAGTACATCGAAGCCTGCGTTGACAAAGTGCTGCACATAGCGCGATGGTGAACGAAACAGGTAACAGGCATTCGGGTTGCTGCACTTCTTGCCCGCTTCACCACCGTCCAGCAGCACTCCTTCGAGGTTACCGAACGTAAGGTCGGCCGCGGAAAGAATCGGTGTAATGTCCGCCAGGAAACTGACGCCGTCGTCATCGGGCAAATGATTCTCCGGGTAATCTGTACCCAGCATCATGTCGCCAACGGCGGCGATAATAATGCGCTTCGATTTGAGATCTCTTGCGGGCTCTGCAGCAGGCGGTAGTGCCTCCACCTGCGGAGGCGGACCTGGTGCCGGCGGTGGTTCTTCGGTTACCGGTTGCGTTACGCAGCCGGTGACACACAAGAAAATCCAGAGGCAGGAACTCTTAGTCACCCAGGCGGATTCTCAGGACGTCTATCTTTGCCTGACGCAGGCGGCTGCGTAGCGCGTTGAGTTCATCGAGGTCGCGTGTTGGCCCGATGCGAACGCGGTGATAGGTTTTGTCGTCAATGGTCACGCGCTGGATCCGCGACTCGATACCCTGCAACGCCAACTGCGCCCTGCGGCGATCGGCGTCGACGTATTGGGTAAAGGACCCTGCCTGCAACACGTAGATGCCCGGCCTTTCGATGGCCTTCGGTTCCCTGTCCCGGCTGACATCGGGCTCCTGTTCAGGGATGATCACCTCGAAATTCGGCAACATGTTATAAAAGTCGAAGCGTCTCTCGGGCGGCTCTTCCGCTGATGCCGTCGCTGATTCATCGTTGTAATCGATTGCGCTGGCGAGGCTGGCTGGCACAGGCAGAGGCTCCCGGACAGCGGCCCCGGGGCCGCGATCTTTCATGAAAATGGCCAGGGCAACCGACAGGCCGACTCCGAGTCCGAACAACATCCACACCCAACCCGGATACTCATGCTGCAGCCTTTTCTTCGTGCTGCGTTTTCGCTTTCGTCTGGTCATGGAAATCTACATTGAATCCGGTGCGGAGACTCCTATTATTTCCAGGCCGCTGGCGATCACGGCACGCGTTGCAGTGATCAACGCAAGCCTCGCATTGCGCAGTGCATCATCGTCGACGATGAATGTGTGTGCGTTGTAGTAAGTATGAAATTCATTGGCGAGATCCCGCAGATAGTGCACGAGGTGCTGTGGCGCACGATTGTTAGCGGCCAGCTCGATCACTTCCGGGAAACGGCTCAGTGTCGTCATTAACGATTTCTCGTGAATCTGTCCAAGCAATGCCAGGTTGGCGATGCCTGCGGCCTGATCGTATTGCAGCGACTTGTCCTGCAGTTGCCTGAATACACTTGCTACGCGTGCGTGTGCATATTGAATGTAATAAACAGGGTTGTCGTTCGATCGGCTTTTCGCGAGCGCCAGGTCGAAGTCGAGATGCTGATCATTCGACCGCATCACGTAAAAGAATCTTGCGGCATCGTTGCCGACCTCTTCACGCAGCTGACGCAAGGTGACGAACTCGCCCGATCGTGTCGACATGGGTTGTTTTTCGCCGGCCCGGTACAGGCTGACAAACTGTATTAGTTCAACTTCGAGGCTGTCGCCGCCGTGCCCCATCGCCTCGAGGCCGGCCCGGATTCTTGCCTGGTAACCGTGATGATCTGAGCCCAGGATATCCAGTAAGTGATCGTAGCCGCGTTTGCGTTTATCGTTGTGATAAGCAATGTCGGATGCGAAGTAAGTTGTCTTGCCGTTTTCGCGGACGACAACGCGGTCTTTCTCATCGCCGTAGTCAGTCGCCCGGAACCAGGTCGCGCCGTCTTTCTCGTACAGCATGTTGCGCTCTTTGAGAATGATGAGGGCATTATCGATGAGATTATCGTCAGTCAGGCTTTGTTCGAAGAACCAGCGATCGAAAGTTACGCCGAATCCAGCCAGGTCATCCTCGATGTCTGAAAGAATCGAGTCGAGCGACTGTTTGCGGATTCGTTGGAAATGATGAATGCCGAGAAGTTGGTGCGCCTTTTCGATTAGTGCGCCAATATATTCTTCCTTGTCACCCTGCGGAGCATCAGCTGGCAGACCGCTCAAAATTTCCTCGGCAGCAAGCTCAGGCATGCCGCTGATATTCAGGCTTGCCGCGATATCCCGGATGTAATCACCTTTGTATCCCGCTTCAGGGAAACTGATCGTTACCCCGCTCTGCTCGAGCAAGCGCATCCAGATGCTGACGCCGAGAATATCCATCTGCCGTCCAGCATCATTGACGTAGTACTCGCGATCGACCCTAAAGCCTGCCGCCTCGAGCAAATTACCGAGGGTGGCACCATACGCTGCGTGGCGTCCATGTCCGACATGCAACGGGCCGGTTGGATTTGCCGAAACAAACTCAAGCAGAATTTTTGGCTCCGGCCGGTTTTCCTGGTGGCCGTAACAATTTCCCTGATGCAGAATACTCGCCAGTTCGTGGTGCAAAGCTTTGTTACTTACATGGAAGTTGATAAAACCGGGTCCGGCAATTTCGACCTTGTCGACAAGCTCACTCTCCGGCATCTTATCTATGATCGCTGACGCAACATCGCGCGGTTTCCTGCCTAGCGATTTCGCGAGGTGCATCGCGATGTTGGTCGTGAATTCACCGTGCCGCGCGTCGCGGGTCCGTTCGACGGTCGTACTGATCGAAGAAATCTCCGGCGCCTCAGCGAGGTCGGGCAAGCTGTTGATGGCTTGCTCTACGAGTTTTGCAATGCTGCTTTTCAAATGAGATCCGGGAATTGTCAGGAATCGGGAATAACCTTCGTAGGAGCCCGGCCCACCGGGCGATCTTCTCAAAGCTCTTGATCGACCTTGAATCGCTCGCTGGGGCGAGCTCCTACAGGTGAGCTCCCACGGTTTGGCAATTCTAACGATAGATCAGAAAAGCTCAATCGGATCGACGTCGATCGACCATCTGACCCGCCGGGCAGAGGTACTGCCCTCGAGTGCGGCGCGGACGTGGCTGAGCATGTCATGCAATGATCGGCGCTGTCGGCTCTGTAACAAAAGTTGCGCACGATAACGTCCGGCTCTGCGTTCCATCGGTGCGCTGACCGGCCCGAGGATCCTGATATCCCCCATCTTCATGTCCTCTGCGATCTTCCTGGCAGACTCGAGGAAAGCGTGAGTATCCTCCCGCCGGGCTGCCGACGCCCGCAGCAGTGCGAGCCTGGAAAACGGTGGCCATGCAGCCTTTTCTCTCTCCGCTAGCGCAACGGTGGCAACTCGCTCGTAGCCGCCGCTGAACAATTCGGACCAGAACGGATGATGCGCGAAGGCGGTCTGAATGATGACCTGACCCTGGCGTGCTTCTCTGCCGGAACGGCCGGCGACCTGTATCAAACTCTGCGCGAGCCGCTCGCTGCCGCGGAAGTCGGTGCTGAAAAGTCCCTGGTCTGCATTGATGATGACCACCAGTGTCAGGTTTGGAAAGTGATGCCCTTTCGACAGCATCTGCGTGCCCACAAGGATCTTCGTCTTGCCGGTGGTGGCCTCCGCGAGCGCTTTTTTCATCGTGCCCCTGAGCCTGGTGGTGTCGCTGTCGATGCGCGTGATCGTGTCTTCTGGAAACTGCGCGCGCAGTGAATCTTCCAGCCGCTCGGTTCCCTGTCCGAGCGGTTTGCACGAACTTCCGCAGTCGGGGCACTTGCTGTCAATCGCCCGGTTGGCGCCACAGTGATGGCACATCAGCTTGTTGCTGTTCGCGTGTACCGTCATGCGGGCATCGCAGCGACTGCAGTCTGCGATTTTTCCGCAACCCGTGCAGATCAACGTTGGAGCGAATCCGCGTCGATTGAGAAAAACAAGGACCTGCCCACCCTGGCCGATGTTCTCGGCGATCGCAGAAATGACCGGGGCGCTCAGGCCATCGCCAGCCTGATGTTTGGTCAGGTCGACGAGGCGCAGCAATGGCGGTACTGCCCTGCCTGCACGTGATGGCAACTTGAGGTGCTGATACGCATCTTCCCGGCATCGCTGCAGTGACTCCAAAGACGGTGTTGCCGAACCCAGCACGACGGGGATGTCCTGCTTTTTGCCCCTGACGATCGCCAGGTCACGCGCGGAGTAGCGCAAGCCTTCCTGTTGTTTCAGTGAGCCGTCGTGCTCTTCGTCGACGATAATCAAGCCCGGCGTTTTCATCGGCACGAAAACGGCAGACCGGGTACCAAGGATGAGCTGTGCAGAGCCACGGCGCGCCGCGCGCCAGCCGGCAAGTCGTGCCGTACTGCTAAGCGCCGAATGCAGCAGGACCGGCTCGAGTCCCAGGCGCGTCCTGAATCTTTCGACGAGCTGCGGTGTCAGGCCTATCTCGGGAACCAGCACAAGAACCTGGCGGCCGGCATCGATCATGTCGCGAATCAAATGCAGGTAGATTTCCGTTTTGCCGCTGCCGGTGACGCCGTCAATCAAACTTACCCTGAACCCGGGTCGTGACCGGATGGCCTGCAGGGCTGCTGCCTGATCCCGGTTCAATTGCGGTCCATCGGTCTGCTCGACATTCGCGCAGGTATTCGGCTGGTCGCTGTCCTCAGAAGAAGCGAATTCCTCGATCAGCGATTTGTCCGCAAGATTTTTCTTCAGGCGCCGCCAGCCCGGCATAACTTCATCGAGTTCAGCAAAACTGATCGAGTCTGCATTCCTGATAATCGTGAGCAGCGCCCCCTGGCGTGGTGCACGTTTGCGGATCATGTTCAGATCGGCCGCCGCGCCCTCTGCAGTTGCCGATATTTTCCTGACCAGCGATTCAAGCGGCTTGCCTTGCCGCAACAGCGCAGGCAGTGCCGCGGCCACCACCTCGCCGATCGGATGGTGGTAGTAGTCACTCGTGAAGCTGATAAACCAGCGATCGACCTCATCGAGGAGCGGTTTGTCGTCGAGAACGGCTGTAGCCTTTCTGAGCTTCGAAATTGGCACCTCGCTGTGCGGAACCAGCTCCATCACCAGGCCGATCAGCCTCTGGCGCCCGAATGGCACCAGCACCCGGCATCCGGGCAATGGCTTGCCGTCATCCGGGGGCAGGTAGTCGAAGAGACGGGACAGTGGCGCATTGATTGCGACCCGGAGCACGCAACCGGTGTTCACAGCAGCACGGCCCCCACCGGGGGGATGTCATTTTTGTTAATTAATATAATCACTTACAGAGTTTTCTGCGGCGCAGACGCCCCCTTACTGTTACATAATCTGGGAATATTGGAGCCTCAACCTGTCAACCATCGCCCTGGCCGGGCGTTAAATAGTCATGATTCCCGGAAGGGAGTCAAGATGAAAGGACTGAATAAGACGGATCTCTTGGTTTATTGGACAAGGATGAGCATCGTATGAACACCTGTGTCGCGAGTTTTGCGGTATCTTGCGAGTCGGGGTACCGAAGGGGAGTCAGTACGCTGCAGCGTGAACAGGAGCTCAATCGATTTTTGGCGGAGGTCGAAAAGCGCGCGTTGCGAATCGCAGAGATTTCGGTCCGCGATCGTGATGAGGCACTCGATCTCGTGCAGGATGCGATGATCAAACTGGCGCGGAAGTATGCCGATCGCAGCATCGACGAATGGACGCCGCTTTTTTATCGCATTCTGCAAAACAGGGTCCGCGACTGGCATCGTCGGCAGGCTGTACGCAATCGCGTGATGGTGTGGTTCGGACGTTCGGGCAACGAAGATAACGATTACGATGCCGTTGCCACGGCCCCGGATCCCAAAGGCCGCACCCCGGATGAGCAGCTGCAGTCGCACGAGGCAATGCAAGGCCTCGAAGTTGCGCTCTGCGAATTACCTGCCCGCCAGAGAGAGGCGTTCATGCTGCGGACGTTCGAGGGTCTGGACGTCGCCGGCACCGCCACTGCGATGGGGTGCAGCGAGGGCAGCGTCAAAACACATTACTTTCGGGCAGTGCATTCACTGCGCGAGTCGTTGGGAGAGCATTGGCAATGAAAGAACGGAAAGACATGACGGCCGACAGCACATTCGCCGGCGAGGCGAAGCAGCTTTTTGACGAGTCCGTTGAGGGTCTCGACGGGCAAACCCGTTCGCGCCTGAACCGTGGGCGCCAGGCGGCACTGGAAGAGCTCGAGACCGGCAGACCCGCCTGGGTGCAATGGGCGCCAGCAGCGGGCTTAGCCGCCGCAGCAATATTCGCCGTGGTGCTGTGGACCGGCAATCAACCGGTTGACCAACTGACGCCTGAGGCGTCAGTCGCCGATTTCGAGATCCTGCTCACACAGGATAGCTTCGAGATGCTGGAAGATCTGGAGTTCTATAGCTGGATCGACCTCGATGAAGATGCAGACGAATCTCTGGAGCCGGAAGAAAATGTCGGCTGAGAAGTGGCAACCTGAAGCAGCGTTCAAAGTCGCAGTACTTTGGGGGCTCTTTGCTTGCAGCGGCGTAGTCGCCGCGGATGATGAAGTCATGCCCGATATGGAGTTCCTGGAATACCTCGGGCTTTGGGAGGAATCGGATGAAGATTGGGTACTGTTGGCCGCCGAAGCGGTTGAGCAGGTTGCATCCGAAAACCAGCGGACCGATCCCGCGTCGAAAGAGGAAGAATCGGTGGAGACTGACGATGAAAGCTAAAGTTTTGCTTCCGGCTATTGCGACAGCGCTGCTAATAAGCAGCGTTGCGGCGGCGCAGGATGACGAAGTCAACTGGAGCAGCCTGACCGAACAGCAACAGCAGGTGCTTAATCCCTATGCCGAGAACTGGGACTCGCTGCCAGGCGAACGCCGCGCACGGCTTGCGGAGGGCGCGCGACGCTGGTCGGAGATGGATGCAGAAGATCGGACAGCCGCCAGGGAGCGATTCCAGGACTGGCAAAGCCTTACGGATGATCAGCGCGCCGCGATCCGCGATCGTTACAACCAGTTCCAGCGCCTGACGCCGAGAGAGAAAGCAAGAATCCGCAGCAATTTTCGGCACTTTCGTGATCTGCCTGCAGACCGCAGACAACAATTAAGAGACCGGTTTCGCAACATGACGCCGGACCAGCGACAGAAAGTCAGGGATCGCCTGCGCCAGCATAGGGTGAGGCCGAGGCCGTCGGATCGACCGCATTAAAAAATCCGTAGGAGCTCGCCGGGGCGGGTGATCTTCGTTGATCGACAGTGGTTTATCCAAGCTTTGCAAACAATAAAGGGGCATGTTTTTCGAACATGCCCCTTTATTGTTTGTCGCCCGCCGGGGCACGCTCCTGCGTGCCCTTGCTACAATGCCTTTATTTCATTGATTAACTCGCTGGCCATCGCTTGGCCGTCGCCGTACAACATCCGCGTATGATCGAGGAAGAACAATGCATTCTCGATGCCTGAGAAACCGGTGCCCTGCCCACGCTTGATGACGACGACGTTTTTCGCGTAATCCGCGTTCAGGATTGGCATGCCGTAGATCGGGCTGGACGGTTCGCTGCGCGCAGCCGGGTTGACGACGTCATTCGCACCGATGATCAGCGCAACATCCGCCGTCGGAAACTCCGGATTTATCTCGTCCTCATCGTAGATGATGTCGTAGGGTACGCCGGCCTCTGCGAGCAACACATTCATGTGGCCGGGCATGCGTCCGGCGACCGGGTGGATGGCGAATTTTACGTCGACACCGCGCTTGATCAGCAACTGGGTCAACTCCCACACCTTGTGCTGGGCATGTGCGACGGCCATCCCATAGCCTGGAACGATGAGAACTTTGTTCGCGAATGCCATCATTACTGCGACGTCCGCTGCTTCGATGGGCTTCATGACGCCGGAAACCTCGCTTGCCTCGCCACCATCCTCTTGACCGAAGCCGGAGAACAGCACGTTGGCGAGCGAACGATTCATCGCTTTCGCCATGAGTTGTGTCAGCAGTGAGCCCGCGGCACCGACGACCGTGCCCGCGATGATCATCGCCGCGTTCTGCAGCACGAATCCTTCAAACGCGACCGCAAGACCGGTGAGCGCGTTGTACAGTGAGATTACGACCGGCATATCGGCACCGCCGATCGGCAAGGTCATCGTGACGCCGAGTACGAGCGCCAGCAGGAAGAAGATTGCCACCGTGTTGACATCAGCATGCACCATTACGATGTATCCGGCTGTTACAAGGGTCGCGGCCAGTAACAACAGGTTGAAAACCTGCTGGCCGGCGAAGCGGAAATTGCGCTTCATCAGGCCTTGCAGTTTTGCGAATGCGACCAGGCTGCCGCTGAACGATACGGCGCCGATCAAGCCGCCGAGAACCGCAAGGGTACCGAACACAAGGCCATGATCTTCGCCGCCAAATAACTCGACTGCCGCAATCGCCGCCGCCGCGCCGCCGCCCATGCCGTTATAGAGCGCGATCATCTGCGGCATGTCGGTCATCGCAACCTTCTTGCCGCTGTACCAGGCGAGGACGCCGCCGATGAAAATGGCGGTCGTCATGAGCAGGTAATTGCCCATACCCGGATAAAGAAACGACACCAGTGTCGCGACGACCATGCCGGCGCCGGCCCAGACGATGCCGGCGCGAGCAGTCACCGGCGAACTCATGCGCTTGAGTCCGAAGATGAAGAGTATGGCGGCAATGAAGTAACTTGCTTCAATTACCGAACGCATGGAGATCATCTCAATCACGAGTCTTTCTCCTTGCTGCTCTTGAACATCTCGAGCATGCGTTCGGTGACTACGTAACCACCGACAGCGTTGCCTGCGCCGAGGAACACGCCGATAAAGCCGATCGTGAGCTCCAGCGTCGTGTCGGCCCGCCCGAGCGCGACCATGGCGCCAACAAGCACGATGCCGTGAATAAAGTTCGAGCCCGACATCAGCGGCGTGTGCAGAATCGAAGGCACGCGGCCGATAACCTCATGACCGACGAATGCCGCGAGCATGAATATATAAAGTGCAATGAATCCGTCAATCATCAGGCAGACCCCCCTTCAATGGATTCGCGCGTCGGCTCATGCCTGATCTCGCCCTCGCGCGTCAGGGCTGATTGAGCGAATACCTCGTCCTCCCAGTCAATATTCAGTTCACCTTCCTCGCTGATTGCAGGCTTGATGAAATTAAAGAGGTTTCTTGCGTACATGTCGCTTGCATGACGGCCAAGAGCTGCCGGCAGATTGACAGGTCCGACAATCTTCACGCGGTTTACGACGATCGTTTCGCCCGCCTTCGTGAGTTCACAATTGCCGCCGGTTTCAGCGGCAAGGTCAACGATCACCGCGCCGGGCTTCATCGTTGCGACCGCAGCGGCCGAAATAATTCTTGGGGCCGGACGTCCGGGGATAGCCGCTGTACTAATGACGACGTCAGAGACCGCGATTTCCTTTTCGAGCGCCTTCTGTTGCTGCGCTTTTTCGTCGTCGGTCAGTTCGCGCGCGTACCCGCCCTCACCTTCGGCGGACACGCCGGTCTCAACAAACTTCGCGCCGAGCGACTCCACCTGTTCCTTGGTTGCGCCGCGCACATCATAGGCTTTGACGACTGCGCCAAGCCGCTTGGCTGTCGCTATTGCCTGCAATCCAGCGACACCGGCACCGATCACGAGAACCTGTGCAGGCCGTATCGTGCCCGCGGCTGTCGTCAGCATCGGGAAGAACCGGTCGAGGGTAGTTGCAGCAATCAACGTTGCCTGGTATCCGGCAACGGCAGCTTGTGACGACAAGACATCCATGCTTTGTGCACGTGAAATTCGCGGCACGAGCTCCATGGCGAAGCCAACGTGCTTTTTGCTCTGCAATGCTTTGACGAGGTCCGGGTTGTTATGGCCGTACATTAGGCCGACAACCACGGAGCCATCGCCAAGTTTGTTGACAGCATCCGCGTTAGCGGGTTGTACCGTAAACAAAAGATCGCACTTGGCAAGTACGCCGCCCGAGTCGGTGAACTCGACATCTGCATATTCATCATCGGGAATCTGCGAGCCATCGCCGGCGCCATTTTCCATAACCACCGAAACACCGAGCTTTTGCAATTTTCCGGTGATTTCGGGGGTTAGTGCAACCCGGGTTTCGCCTTCGAGATTTTCCTTTAGCACGCCAACAGTCAGCGGCATCGTCACTCTCCGTCTTTGATATCTGGCCTAATTTGCCCCGCAAGACCTCATCAGAGAATCAGATGATTCCCCTGGATTGGTATTTTTGAGGTCTGCGGCCGGGACTATACGTCACATTCGTATCATGTGAAACGCGAATAATGACATGGCATGCGCTTCTCGAAAACTGACGGTTTATTTGATTTTTGCGGGCTGACGGGCAATATACGGAGTGTAAGTCTGGAGGCTCATTTATATGATATGTGGTAGCGCATCAGATATCTCGCAACAGGTCCTGCGGACCGATGTAGCGGGAATGCCGCTTGAGTGGATCGACTACCGTGAAGCGGTTCGTCTTTACCATATCGAGCAGGTCGCGTATGCCTGCGGTTCCCGGCTGTACACGGTATTCGGTGGCTACAGTGCGTTTAACGGCCGCCGCAGCAAGATCCACGTCAACTCGATCATCGCGACTGAAGGCACCAGCCAGGGCCTGTCTTTCGTCAGGGATCGCTACGTGCCACCCCTGAACAATCGCACCCTCTTCAAGCGCGACGCCAACCTTTGCCTCTATTGCGCAATGCGGTTCCAGACGCGGGATCTGACCCGCGATCACATCACACCATTGTCGCTCGGCGGCAAGGATGCCTGGAACAACGTCGCCACCGCCTGCAGGCGCTGCAATAACCGCAAGGGTGGCCGGATGCCGGAGCAGGCGGCCATGCAATTGGTCGCGGTGCCGTTTTCGCCAACCTATGCCGAGTATATTTATCTCAAAGGTCGCAGGGTCCTTGCCGACCAGATGCAATACCTGCTTGCGCACATTCCGCGCTCCAGTCCGTTGCATGCCAGGCTCTCGGATCACCTTTCAGAGGGTGTTGATATATTCGATGAGTCGGTTCTCAGCCGGTCTTAGCATGAGGCGATGCAATACTTAATTGATGCCAGCGTTTATGTATTTCGGGCCTACTACTCCATGCCCGATGACATGGTCGATGACGAGGGCAATCCCATCAACGCGTTGTATGGTTACTGCCGTTTTCTCGGCGACTTCATGGAGCAGGTCAAACCGGAGTACATTGCGGTGGCGTTCGATGAAAGTCTGTCGACTTCGTTTCGCACCGAAATCTACCCCGAGTACAAAGCGAATCGCGAGCCGACGCCGCCGGAGCTGAAACGTCAGTTCGGGCAATGCCGTCGTTTCACCGAGGCGCTCGGTCTGATGTCGTGCGCGCACCCGAAATATGAGGCGGACGACCTGATTGGCACGTTGGTGATCGACGGGCGCGAACAGGGCCGGCCCTCGACCATCGTGACCCGCGATAAAGATCTCGCACAACTTCTGAGCAAAGAGGATGTGTTCTGGGACTTCGCAGGAAAAGGAAAACTGAAATACCACCAGATACCGGAGACCTTCGGTGTCTGGCCCGAGCAGATTGCGGACTTCCTGGCGCTTGCCGGCGACAGCGTCGACAACATCAAAGGCGTCCGCGGCGTCGGCAAGAAAACTGCCGAAGCGCTGTTGGCGCATTTCGGTTCGCTTGAAGACATCTATGCAAATCTCGATACCGTGCATGAAGTCAACGTGCGCGGTGCGAAAACCCTCGGCGCAAAGCTGGAGGCGCACAAAGAAGATGCGATGCTTGCGCGACGACTGACGGGCATTGCCTGCGACGCGCCGTATGAGAGACCGGAGACAGGCCTGAGACCGCTTGCACCCGATCTGGGTGCCATCAATGCGCTTTATGATGAGGCAGGCATTGGCATGGCATTGCGGCGCCAGGCCGAGAGGGTGTCGGATTTAAGATAACAAGACCGTGGAATTGGCCACATGCCCGAATGGCAGACATTGTTTTCGGCACTTCGCGAACACGACATCATCGTGTCGGACCGGGATATGCCGCGCCCTGTCGGCGGCGGCGATATCAGTGCCGCCTGGCGAGTCAAGACCAAAGACAACGCGGTTTTTCTAAAGACAGGCCCAGCCAGTTCCTACGACATGTTTCTCGCCGAGGCTGAGGGCCTCAGGGAACTCGCCAAAGCCGATGCAGTGCGCGTGCCTGAAGTGCGGGGTTGCGTTCGGTCGGCTGCCGAGAGCCTGCTGGCACTTGAATGGATCGACTTCGATCTGCCGGGTCCTGACACCGAAAGGATGTTAGGGCAGCAACTGGCGAAACAGCATCGATACTGCAACGATCGATTCGGCTGGCGCCGGGACAACACCATTGGCTCGACACCCCAGCGAAACCTGTGGAACGATGACTGGATCGAATTCTTCACCGAGGACCGACTCGGCTTTCAATTGATACTGGCTGCGAAGAAAGGCTTCACCGGCGAACTGCAACAGGAAGGCGACCGTTTGCTGTCCAATATCGGGCAATTCTTCAGTGGCTACTGGCCGGAGGCCTCGTTGCTGCATGGCGATCTGTGGGGAGGTAACTGGGCATCGTCGGACGGCAAGCCCGTCATATTCGACCCTGCTGTTTACTACGGCGACCGCGAATCGGACATCGCGATGACAAAACTGTTCGGCGGCTTCAGTGCAGAGTTCTACAGTGCTTACGAGGAATCATGGCCGCTTGCGGCCGGCAGTCAAAGAAGGATTTTGCTTTATCAGCTTTATCACGTCCTCAATCATCTAAATCTGTTCGGCCAGTCTTATCTCGGGCGGGCGCTCGGCATAATCAGATCACTCACTTGAAGTTCCAGTGTTGATACATTGCCAGATGATTGGCGAGCGCTTCAATCAGTAATGCAGCTCGCTTACAAGCAGGGAGTAAATATAAATCTTCGAAACAGTTTTTGCGGAGCTCCTGCGATCCTGAATAGTTGGATTCGACTTGCTTTTGACTTACGTGGTTCTGCTATTCTTGGATGAGGAGGTGGCTTGAATGTCGACCGCAAAAGATCACTTGACCAGGATCATAGCGAACCAGCCGGAGGACAGCTCTGAGGCTGATATTGTGCGAGAGCTCGCTTTTGACGTAATGGTACGCCGGGGGCTGGCTGACGCTGATGCCAAGCGGACCATTTCAAATCATTAAATGGCCCGGCGAACTCGCTCGTGGCACAGCTAGTCTGGGCCGAAGAATCTGAGCGCTGGCTAAAGGACATATTCGAGTACATCGCGCTCGACAATCCCGATGCGGCTGCATCGGTTATAACCGGAATCTACGATCGGACTCAGACGCTTCTCAAATTTTCCGAGTCTGGATACAAGTATGAGGGCGGTACCGAGGATGTACTTATCCTGCTTTATGGCCACTAGCGAATTGCCTACCAGATCGTGGGAGATGAGATAATCATTCTCGGCGTGTTTCATGGTGCCCTGGCCATAGAAAGGTACTTGATTTGAATTCCTCGAGAGTTTGCCGAGTATACGAATGAAGTAGCGCAGGAAGCGGGACTGTCCGTGTTTTGCAAGCTCGATTGACTGGTAATGAGACCCGCTCGCTACGTCTGTTTTTGACGCAGATTTCCGGGAACTTGTAGTATCGATGTATTGGTCATGAGAGCCGCGTGTGGACAAAGAAAAATTAAAAATATGGGCATTGGCAGCAGAAGTGATCTCGGGAATTGCAGTGGTTGTGACCCTGGTGTTCCTCGTCTTCGAAATGCGCAACAACACGAGTGCGACTCAGGCGCAAACCTACCAGCTCCTTATGCAAGAAATGAATGCCTATCGCACCTTGATGAGTGAGCCTGGTATGGCAGCGGTTTGAACGGGCATACTGCCGACGCCGCAAGGAGCAACCGTTCCTCTGGAACCCGGAGGGATTTACGCCGATGATCGAACTACTGTCGCCTGAGTTCGTAGATTTCGTTGAAACAACGTGCAAATAGGAATTCTTGCATCATGAATACAAAATCACTCTTCGTCTGAATCTTCCTCATTCTCGTCGGTTTCAGTGACTTCATATAATTCGCCGAGGAAATCTTCCTTGAACAGGTAAAGCATGGTTCCTTCCGGTGCTTGCAGCGCCATGAATGCCCCTTCGAAGCCGGGAAATTCCTTGAATGTGAAACCATGCTGTGCAATGGCCGTCCATACGGCATCCTTGTCGTCACAACGAAAACACAGGGATGGGCCGTTAAGCGCGATACTTTCACTAAGGCCCAATGACATTTCGGCCGCATTGAAGCGCATATGTGTAGTTGGTTCTTCACGCAGGCGTAGCAACTCGGGTGCCAGGGGCGCCCAGAATTGTGCGGCCCGCATTGCGTCCTTCACTGGCAGGCTGATTTCAAACCAGCGTCCACACAGCGAGTTGTCGGTGTCTTCATCGGCGAGAGCAAAAGACCTGGCTTCAATCATCGTGATCATGTTTTTGTCGCGATCAAGTAAGCCGACTTCGTTGAATACGTCCTCTCCAACTTTAAGGTATTGAAAGTCGAAGCCATGATCTGACATCGACCGCGCCTGGCGTGCCAGGTCCTGGTGCACGAAGGTTAGTGCCGGCGCTTCGAATTTTCCGTCGTGTAAGCCGATATTCAGCTCGCCATCGCTAACGACGGCATACTTGTGCGACCAGGCGTCGCCGATCTCGAGTTGCTGGAATCCAAGCAGTTTGTAAAAGCCCAGTGACTGGATGATATCGGTCGTTGGGATGCTGAATTCCAGGAAGCGACCGAGCAAATGTTTCTGTTCGTTCATCCAGCCACTATCGCTCTGCGCCCATTTCGCGGGCGCGTTGCAGACTTTTTTCCATCTGTCGTGCAGCTTCAGAAACGCTCCAGTCTGGCGACGCCTCGGGCCAGCCTGCAACATTTTTTTCGATAGTCCGGCTTAAGAAAGCAATATGATCATCCCGCGCATTCAGTGCGGGGATGTAACGCAACTGTCCGCCGCCGGCTGTGGCGAAAGACGCCGCGTTCGTCATTCCAATCTCTCCAAGTGTTTCAAGGCAATCTGCGGCAAATCCGGGGCAAATTACATCGACCTTGACCATCTCATCGCGACCCCATTTTTTCAGGGTTTCATCCGTATAGGGACGCAGCCATTCTTCCCGCCCGACACGCGATTGAAAGCTAAGCTGCCAATAGTCGTCATCGAGTTCCAGTTCGGCAGCGACCAGTCGGGCCGTCTTCTGGCACTGGCAGTGGTAGGGATCACCATTTAAAAGTGTGCGCCTTGGCAAGCCGTGGAATGACATGAGCAAACGCTCGCCACGGCCGTGCATATCCCAGAAATCGCGAATGCTGGTAACAAGTGCGGATATGTAGCCAACAGCATCGTGATAGTGATTGATAAACCGGAGTTCCGGCACCCAGCGCCGCCTCGATAACGCTGCCGTGACGGCATCGAAAACGGATGCTGTCGTCGCGCCCGAGTATTGCGGATAAAGAGGCAGCACGACGATCCGCCTTACGCATTGATCAAACATTTTTTGTAACGCGGATTCTATAGAAGGCTTGCCATAGGACATGGCGAGCTCGACGTTCACCGCGCCTGATAGCCTTGCCGACAATTTCTCCTGTACAGCGTCCGCAATGTCGATGGAATGCAGGAGCAAAGGCGACCCCTGCTCCGTCCAGACCTTCTGATAAGCCTCGGTGGACGCCGCCGGGCGAGTTCGAAGTACGTATCCATGTAACGCTACCAGCCAAAGCAGGCGCGGAAACTCGACCACGCGTGGATCCGACAGGAATTGCCTGAGGTAGCGACGTACCGCGTCCGGTGTCGGTTCATCGGGAGTGCCAAGGTTAACGAGAAGGACACCGAGAGACTCGGGGAGTCCGTGCTCATACTGCGGCGATGAATCAAATGGTGGCATATTGACTTGACACGGACAGCCTTGCTGCGTAAGTGCCTGACACACATTACTAAATCGTCAGGACCGACGCCAGTAATGGCGTATCATATTCGTGCCCCGGGGAGGAGAGACGAGCGTGGAAACGGAAAAAATTTCAAGTGAAGATGGTCCGATGCCGGATCGCTGGACACTGATTCGCGATATCCTCGTTCTGCAACTCAAACTGCTTGTCGATGGTTTGCGTGATTTGATTCTCGTGCCGATTTCACTGGTAATCGGCGTCATCAGCCTGTTAAAAGCCGGTAATGCATCCGGCAGCGAGTTCTACGAATTGCTGAGAGCGGGTCGCAGGACCGAGCAGTGGATCAACCTTTTCGGCGCCGCCGAGCGCGTCTATGGGCCATCAATCGCTGACGATCGTTTTCCCGCCGAAGATATTGATGAAATGGTGAGCCGCGTTGAGTCATTCGTTGTCGACGAATATCGGCAAGGTGGCGTTACCAGGGAAGCAAAGGATCGACTCGATCGGGCGCTCGATTCGTTGCACAAAATGGTGTCGCGCAAAGGAAATAAAAAGGCCGGCAAAGAGTGACTGTCGCAATTTCCCGACATTGTTTCCTGCAAAACAATCAGGTCTATTATGTGAATCCACGGCCAAACAGCCTTGCTCGGGCTGTATCGTTTCGCGGTAACAAGATTCACAAAATTAAGTCAGGGTGGAAAATACAATGAGAACCGGCAAATTGCTCGCGGCAGCAGGGGCGTCCTTACTATTTACGGCATGTGGCGGCGGCGGAGCGCCTGCGCCCACGGCACCGGCAACCGGTATCATCAGCATCGCGATAACGGATGCTCCTGTTGACGAGGTATCAGTAGTTAACGTGCAGTTTACGGGGGTTACGCTGAAGCCCGCATCAGGAGACGAAATCCAGATCGTTTTCGATGCGCCCAAAGACTTCGACTTGCTCACCCTGACCGGCGGCGCGACCGCCGAGCTGTTGCCCGACACCGTGGTACCAGTCGGTGGGTACAACTGGGTGCGGCTTGCAGTCAATGCAGAATTCGACAACGTTTTCGATTCCTATGCCATGACGCCAACCGGGCAAGTCGAATTGCGAGTGCCGAGCGGCAGCCAGAATGGCCTGAAACTCGTGAGCGGATTCACGGTTACGCAAAATCGATCGACTCACCTGGTTATTGACTGGGATCTTCGCAAAGCGCTGTCCGACCCGCTCGGCCAACCTGGATTGCATCTTCGCCCCGCGCTACGGATAACCGACATGGCTCTGTTTGGCACCTTGAGCGGCACGGTTGCAGAGGCGCTGGTAATGGACACGAGCTGCAGTAACGATCTTGCCGCACAGACGGGAAATGCCGTTTATATCTACAGCGGCATGACGGTTACGCCGGGCGATATTGGCGATGCAGACAATGACCCGTTCATGACTGCCACGGTTACGCAGGATGCAGCTGGCGCTTACACCTACGAAGTAAATTATCTGTCAGTCGGGGATTACACCGCTGCGTTCACCTGTCAGGCAAGTGACGATGACTCAGTGGCCGATGACGACATCGTGTTTTCGGCGCCGCAATCGTTCGTCATCGAAGATGGCGTTACTACTACCGTCAATTTCTAAGCTGAAAAGGGTTAAAGCAAAGCGACGGCGATAATTGTCGCCGATTCTTTGCTGTGGTTTTCGAACCGGTAACCGTGGTCACCATGCAGATAGATGACGCTCTGCAGGGACGTCAACCCGTACACCTCGGATGTGCCGGGAACATCGAGTGTCACATGTGAGTCGCTGACCAGAACAAAAGCAACGCCGGCATCAATGCCATCCCAGTTCAGTCGCTGGCCACCCTCGAGGATGATGCGCGACTGAATGAACCACGTACCGTCGATTTCCGGAATTCCGGGAAGCGATTGGCGATCATTGATCTGCCGATTTTTAATTGCCCCACGCTCGTTGAGAATAAGAATTGAGCGCACCGTATCGGTACCGATATTATTGACGCGGTGCGTCACCGGCTTCGCCAGGTAGGCCTCATTTAATCTTACCGCTCCCGCATCCAGATTGCGCCCCTGGCGCACTTGCCACTCCTTGCCGAATTGTTGAGTCCTTATCGACGAGTTCTGAATCGTGATGTAGAAGATCGGTGAGTCGTGTGTGTGAAAAAGCGTCGTGTCGCCGGGCGGGATGCGCAAATCCAGGATATGCATGGAAGAGTTTCCCCACAGGACTCTGTGTCGCGGCTCTTCGACCATCGGCACGACCGGATCATCAGTCGCCGAGGCATTGGCAAAGACCAGCATGGCAACGGCAAGAGCCGCAAAAATTCTCATCGTTGTCCTCCTACTTCTGAATATCGCGCCCGGCCAAAAGATCATCGATGCTCGGTGGCGGGTGACCCGGGCCCATGCGCCCGTCTTTCAGCCGCTGAATGTAATCCTTATAGGCGCGCATCGCCTGGTAGCCGAAAATCCAGCAGATCGGCAGGTTTGCATAGATGATGACACCCAGCCCTATGCCGGTCATGTTGTCGAGATCAGTGCTGGTCTTGATGTGTCCCAGCGTCGCAACAAATGTCGCCAGGCAATAAACCAGGCGAAATGGCGTCGTGGCCTTGTTGCCCCATATATAGACGGCCCCCTGTTCTCCGTAGTATCCCCAGGCGATGATCGTGGAGATGGCGAACAGCCAGGAGGTAATCGTGATCAGCCACTTGCCGAGCCCGGGTGTTACGGAGTCGAAAGCTTTTGCAGTCAGGGTTGCGCCGACAAGATCCTGGTAATAGCCACCGCCGACTATTTCAGGTCGGACCGGTCCCTCGAATTCCTGCCAGGTGGCAGTAAAACCGTTACCGGTCACTGTCACCGAGCCACTCAGGCGATGAAAGTTCTGGCCCGTCGCAGCATTTTCACCCGCTTCAATAACCATCAGTAACGCTTGCTCGTCCTGCCACTCGCCTGCCGGCAGTGGCATGTCCGGGTACGACCAGCCGGTCGCTGTCCGTTGCGGAACTGGCGCGCTGTCGAACATGACATCGGGCGCCCGGTTCCAGATTCCCGTCGACAGAATAATAAGTGCAGTGAAAGTGCAGACGACGATCGTATCGATGAAAGGTTCGAGGCCGCCAACCAGGCCCTCGCGCACGGGCTCATCCGTCTTTGCAGCGGCATGTGCGATGGCGGACGAACCCTGACCTGCCTCATTCGAAAAAATCGCGCGCTTCATGCCAAACAAAAACGCTGAGCCGACGGTGCCGCCGATAAATGCGCCGGTTGCATCGGTCGGCGTGAAAGCGGACTTGACGATCAACGCCAGCATTTCCGGAATTTGTCCAAAATGGGTGAACAGCACATAGGAGCCGGCGATTACATAAATCAGCACCATGCCGGGCACCAGCGTGCCGGCTACCTTGCCGATTCTCTTAATGCCGCCGATGAGCACCGAGCCGACCGCCAGGGTCAGGACAACGCCTGTAATCCAGCCGGGGATGCCGAAATATGCGCCGGTGATGTCAGCGACGTTCCAGGCCTGGAACATATTGCCGCCGGTGCCTGCCGACAGCATGATGCAAATGGAAAAGAGAAATGCGAGTGTCGTGCCGAGCCAGGCAAATCGCGGATTCATTCGCTTCAGCGCTTTGTCGGCAACCCACATCGGACCGCCATGCGGATTGTCGGGATCATCGGTATTGCGATAGAGCATCGAGAGCGTGACTTCGGTCAGCTTGATCGACATGCCAAGGAAACCAACGATCCACATCCAGAATATGGCACCCGGTCCACCGAGCGTAATGGCGAGCGCCACGCCGCCGATGTTACCGAGGCCCACGGTCCCAGATAGTGCAGCTGACAAAGCCTGGAAGTGATTGATAGCGCCGGGGTCGTTCGGGTCATCGTATACGCCCCGAATGACCCGGGTTCCATGCGTCAGTGCGCGGTACTGGGAGAAGCCACTCCAGATCGTGAACAGCACGCCAGTGCCTGCGATGATGAGAATCCAGGTTTCGTTCCAAAGAACGGCATTGATTGTCGCGAGTGTCGCGCTTAACTCCATGCTGTCTCTCCCGCTACAGCCTTGCGCCTGCTTTTTTTTCTAGATAACCTCCGTAGGAGCTCGCCCCGGCGAGCGACAAACATTGAAGTGTATGTTTGTAAACCATGCCCTTCAATGTTTGCTAAGCATAGGTCAACCACTTCCCACGACAGAATTTCGCCCGCCCCGGCGGGCTCCTACGCAGCTTCCATAATAGCAGTCACGCCCATGCCACCGGCAGTGCAGACCGAGATCAGGCCACGGCCACTGCCTTTTTCATGAAGCAATTTGGCCATGGTAGCAATCACTCTCGCACCGGTCGCCGCAAATGGATGGCCGATGGCGATGCTGCCGCCCTTGACGTTGAGCTTTGCGAGTGCGATCGGTCCCAATGGCACATTTCGGCCGAGACGATCGCGACAGAACTGCTCCGATTGCCAGGCCATCAGAGTGGCGACAGTTTGCGCAGCAAACGCCTCGTGAATCTCGTAAAAGTCGAAGTCCTGCAAGCTGACGTCTGCATCTTTGAGCATTTCGGACACCGCGTATACAGGCGCCATCAACAATCCTTCCTCATTGACGAAATCGACCGCGGCGACTTTGCAAAAAGTCAGGTAAGCGATTACAGGTAGATTTTTCTGTCGAGCCCAGTCTTCCGACGCAAGCAGCACAGCGGCAGCGCCGTCTGTTAGCGGTGTGCTGTTCCCGGCCGTTAATGTGCCCGCGTCGCTCTTATCGAATACAGGTTTCAGTGCCTGCAATTTTTCGAATGTCGTGTCGCGGCGAATGTTGTTGTCCTCCTCTGCGTCATGGAAAGGAGTGACCAGGTCTTCATAGAAGCCGGCGTCGTATGCAGCCGCTGCCTTGATGTGGCTGGCAAGGGCGAGCTGATCCTGATGCTCCCGGGCGATATTAAATTTCTTCGCGGTTATCTCCATGCTTTCGCCCATCGAGAGATTGGTGCGAGGTTCCGTAACGCCGGGAAACTGCGGTACAAAATGTTTTGGCCGAAGTCGTAACCACGGCAGCAGCTTTTGCACGATGGAATGGCCGCGATGGCTTGCCAGAATCACGGAACGAAATCCTTCCGCGAAGACCATCGGTACGTCGCTGAGCGAATCGCTTCCACCGGCTATGCCGGCCTCGATTTGTCCCAGTGCGATCTTGTTGGCAATGTTGATGCAGGCTTCGATGCTGGTTCCGCAGGCCCGTTGCATGTCAACGCCTGGCGTGCGCAGCGAAAGGCCGGAACCGATTACGCATTCCCTGGCAAAATTCCAGTCGCTTGAATGTTTGATGACTGCGCCAAGCGCGACATCACCGAGAGTCTGACCTTTCAGGTCGAACTTCTCTACCAGGGCGGCAAGTGTTGCCGTCATCAACTCCTGGTTTGATATATCTGCGTACACGGAACCGGCACGGCAGAACGGAATCCGGAGTCCCCCGATCACAGCCACTCGCATCGCTCGCCCGTCATGCAACATACCTGTCTCCGCGAAATTAAGAAGGCGTGAAGTGTGCACAACTTTACACTATTACTGCAGAGTATCGTAGGCACGCCATGCTAAAGTCGGAAGTCGAGCACGACAAACGAATCAATGACCACCTCCTTATCGACTAATAACTGGCGGGATGAAGTCAGGGCGCTGGCACGTCTTGCTGGTCCCTTGATCATCAATAATCTGTCGATTGCCGGCATGCACTTCGCTGATGCTGTCATGGCTGGCCGGCTGGGTGCCGAGGCACTCGCAGCCGTCGCTGTTGGCGCCAGCATATGGTTCCTTGGCTTCACCGTGTGCCTTGGCCTGATGATGGCAATATCACCAATTACCGCAAGGCGCTTCGGCGCCGGAGAAATGTCGGTAATCGGACGCTATACGAGGCAAGGGCTCTGGCTCGCAGTTGCACTGGGTCTGACGCTGATTGCCCTGGTACACCTTTTTGTCGCACCCGTGCTGATCTTCATCGGCATTGACGTTGAGTTTCGGCAACTCACGATCGGCTATGTCGAGTCTATTATTTATGGTGCCCCCGCAATTTGTGGCTTTCTTGCATTCCGCTTTACGACGGAAGGCATCGGCTTCATGCGTCCGATCATGTATACGTCACTGTTTGCGCTGGTGTGCAACGTGTTTCTGAACTACGTGCTGATATACGGTCATTTCGGCGTGCCCGCGTTCGGTGCCGTGGGTTGTGGCATCGCCAGCGCCATAACGATGTGGCTGATGCTGTTTATGATCGGGGCCATTGTTTTTTTTCACCCTATCTATGCACCGTTGAAGATATTCGAGCGTGTTGCCCCGGTACGCTTGCCGATTCTCAAGGAAATCGTGAAACTGGGGATGCCGATCGGCATTACGATCACTGCCGAAGCGGGCCTGTTTTCCGCGGTGTCAATCCTGGTAGGGACGCGTGGCGCCAGCATCACCGCGGCGCATCAGATTGCGCTTAATTTCGCATCCATGATGTTCATGATTCCTCTCGCATTCAGCTCGGCGATAACGGTGCGTATCGGGCATGTGCTTGGCGCCGGTAACGCGTCCGCAGCAAGGTCCGCCGGCCTGATTGGCATTTCGATGTGCATGTTGTTCATGACGTGCTCCGCGGCGTTCCTCCTTCTATTCAGGCACGCCGTCGTCGATCTGTACACGAGCGATACGTCAGTACAGGCAATCGCGATAAGCCTGCTCCTGATGGCGGCAGTGTTTCAGATTGCGGACGGCGCACAGATTGGCGCAGCCGGTGCATTACGCGGATACAAGGACACGAAAATACCAATGGTCATCAACATGTTTGCCTACTGGGCATTAGGATTCCCGCTCGCCTACATGGCAGCGATTACGTTTCGTGCGCCACCCAATTATGTATGGGCAGGGTTCGTGGTGGGATTAACTGTCGCAGCGGTGTTGTTGACGCGGCGATTCCTGAGAATTTCAAAGGATCAGTTGAACACGGTGCCAGCGGAAGCCATTCGCGGATAAATCCGCTCCTACAGCCGCTCCTACGACGAATTGCTCTGCCCGAATGTCGGGACGTCGCCTCCAAGGTACTCGTTTTCCTCCGCTGTGTTTTCGCGCTCCAATAATTTGTTTCGGTGCGGGAAACGGCCGAATTGCTCGACAATATCGGCATGCAATTCTGCGAAATGGAAAATGGTCTCGAAGGTCTGTTTGTGGGTCGGTGAAACGGTCCCGGACAGGCGGCCGTAAACATCGCGGGATTTCTTTTGCACGCTGCGGGATTCGGCATGTTGCAGGGGCATATAGAAGAATACACGTTGAATCGGTGACAGCTCCTTGTCCATTTTCTCCATCGCACCTTCGACGCACAGCTTCAATGCTGCCTTATCCTTGGCGAATGCATCAGCTGTATTACGATAAATGTTTCGCCGAAACTGATCGAGCAACAGGATCAGTGCAAGCCGGCCCTTGGGTTCATGCGCCCAGTGATCGAGCTGACCCTCAGAAGCACGTTCGACGTCGTCAGAAAATTCCGTCAGCACTTCCTGGTCAAAAACCTGGTCCTCGCCAAACCACAAATCCATGCGGCTATCGATCTGTGGTGCGGTCAGCGTTTTTTTCTTGAACCAGAACGCCAGGATTGCATCGATTCGGATATGATCTTCGTCAGCAATAGTTGCTTCGAGGGCGTCGCTAAGAAGTTTTACTGCCATTGTTCCGATATTCCAAATCAATGCGTCATCGCTGCGCTCTTCGCAATGAGATTTTTGCGCAGCCTCGGCCGATATGCGAACCGCGTCACAGAAAATGCGCGGCCCGACCGCTCATAGTGTGTTGTACCACTGGACTCTAGCAAATGCTGTGCGCTGGAACCGGAATTGCGATACAGGCATACCCGAACACGTTTTGCACTGATGAGTTGCGACAATGCGAATTCTGATATTCAGCCTGATTTGCGCATTCCTGGCAGGATGCGGCGGCGGACCCGAAGCAGACCCAGAGGAGGCTCTGCGGGCCTGGGTTGAAGCTGCTGAAGCTGCTGCCGAGGACAAAGACCGGCGAGACCTGCTGGCAATGATCTCAGAGAACTATGCGGACGCACGGGGAAACGATCATGCGCAGATCGGTAACATGCTGCGACTGTACTTCCTGCGCCAGAAATCCGTCGCCTTTTTAACACGTATTGATGACATTGTGCTCATGGGGGGTACCGCAGCGCAGGTTAATTTGACGGTGGCTATGGCTGGTACGGATGCGAGCGCACTGGGCATCCGGGCGGACGCATATAGCTTCGAGCTCGAACTCGAGAACACGGACGATGAATGGATGCTGATTGGGGCGCGTTGGGGAGCGGTTGGTCGCAAAATGCGTTGATCGGCCGTGATGGGAGGGAGATATGAAGCACATCGAAATCTTTCGCATTTACTACCTGCTGTTTGCGGTTGTTTCCTTGTCAGCGTGCGCAGGCACAGGGACCGTCATTGATTCTCCAATAGTTGATCTGACCGGCGTAAAACTCACGTCAGCAAATTTGCGGCGGCAGACATTCCTGTTGAGTTTTGACATCAGCAATCCGAATCCCTTCCCCCTGCCAGTGCAGGCAGTCGAGTACCGGTTGGTTCTCGATGATGAAAAATTCGCCAGCGGCGAAACGCAGGGAAGTTTTACTGTGCCTGCGCGCGGGGGCGATTCATTCGCAATCAGCGTTGACCTGGATATTCTGAGCTCCACAACATATCTGACCTCGTTATTCCGCGGCGGCTTCGGAGAAAATGTTTCCTACAAGTTGCAAGGCAGGCTTACTGTCGATATTCCGTTCGTCAAACCGATTCCGTTTTCGGGTTCAGGCGTTATCAACATGACACAAACGGCGTCCGATGAGTTTTTGTGATTTTGGGGCCGGTAGGGTAAGGGTGTGGTTAATTTGAACTATAGCCCTAAAAGCTGGGTAATTTTCTGGCTTGTGTTCAACTTGTAAGTGCAACAGTCAGTCGATATTGTTTTGGGCGAATAACTCGGTAAATCGCGAATCCGGATACCCGGAAATGGTGTCGGCAAGCTTCTGCATTTCGACATGCCTGTCGTGGAGCCGGGGCTCGGGTCTTCGCAGGTGATATTGCCTGAATCGCCAAAACGAGGTGGCTGTTGCGGCATATACCGCAAAGGCCTTCAGGGATTCCTGCTCGGTTGACTGAAGCGCTGTCTCTTTCTGGTAAGCTCGTATAAATCGTCGTGCCTTTTCGAAAGAGATGCCTTGACGATCCCGGCAAGCACCGACGATCACCATTCCCAGATCGAAATTGCGGTAGTAGTGGCAAGCTTCTTCGAAATCAATGATTGCCTTGAGCTGATCACCCTGGACAATCATGTTATCGAAGAAGACGTCACCGTGAATCAGTGCCGTCGGTAGATGCTGGGGGATGCGTTTTTGCAAATAACACTGCTTGTCTGATAACCAGTCAATATAAGCATGGTCAAGACTGGAATTCGTCACGTCGGGGAAATGGCCACGACCGTAGGGAAAAGCTTGAGGCAGGTAAGATGGCGCGGGGATCGCATGCAACCGAGCCATTTCCGCGGCCAACTGAACGAGTATGTTTCCAGCTAAGTCGTCGGTGACGTCTCCCTCGATGTAACGCTTCAACATGACAGGCTTTTCATCGTGCAGAACCACGACTGGCTCTTTGGCCGGGACAACGACTCGCGAGGTGCGAAAACCGTGGTCGAACAAGTAGATCAGTAGATTTGCAAGGTCGGTTACGTTCTTTAACGACTTTTGATCCCAACGTGTTAGAACGTACTTTGCCGAGTTCGTAACAATGCAATAGCTGGTGTTCTCGTGCCCACCGTCCATGACGGAGCAAGAGGTGATGTCACCAATTCCGAAGCGGCGAGCGAGACCCTCGACTGCAGTCCTGTCCAGCCGGGTATAGAATGCCATCTTGATACTCGCCTAATGGGCCTCAGGCAACTCCACGAAATCAATGAGGATGACATCTCTGTAGCCGTCACCGTCGCCGGCGGTAATCGGGGAAACGCTGTGCCATAGAGAACGATCAAAATAGTACGAGTCGAAGTAAGACTCCTGCTTCCAAACGGCCTGGGGACGGCTCGTCGGCTCCGGCCCGCTACCGTAAAAGTAGTTGATGCCGCCACCTATGTTGTGGCGGGCGACCAGATGTTGCGACGTATAGTTTTCATCGTCACGATGAATGCCCTCGGGTGTGGGATTTCCCTGTACTCCGGTCGTAGCGGTTATCCGGATCTGGTGGACGCCAATTAGCCAGTCGTCCTCGATATGTTGCCTCGATGTGAGTTGCGCAAAGTCAAACTCTATGAGTTCGCGCAGGAAGGGGTTGCTGACGGTGTCGGCGGCCAGTGGTGCAAAATGTCTGTTCTCACCGCCGTTGAGAGGATTGACTTCGATGCTTTGATAGAAGGACGCGTCGGGAACATGGGTCAGGTGACCGGCCGACGCTGACAATCGGTACAGCCCGTATCGCCTGAACCGGTATTTTCCGCCATCGGCCATGTAGGGATCCGGCTCGAGATGGTCCCAATCCCGACTGAGGAGCTCACGCGCCTCATGCAGAGCGGCTGGAAACGAAAATTCATGGGAAGGAACCAGTACGTATTGAGCTCTTGCAACGTTACCCCCCAAATCAGTCTGAACGGTTATCATTTTTCTTATATACCCCAAACCAGAATTGCGCTGCAGACAGCAGCTGCTCAAATGCCGTTGCATCTGATCAATGGCTACTTGCACGAGGAAATCCGATCTAAGCTGAACGGGTGATAATCACACCGCAGCGTCGGCACTGTACCCTCTCGACATTGCCGCCGGTGCCAAACCCGAATGATGTGTCGATGACACGAAAATCATGCCACCCTAACCAACAAAACAAGCGACTGATTCCAGGTGGTATTTTTAGCATGGTCTGACGGCCTGGGACACAGTGTACACCGGAATTGGTCCGATTTTGATGGGGGTCCCCAATTGTTCGCTATTTGTGTGCAATCGGCTTGTCTGTAAACAGGAAGTCCTTCAGTTCCTTGTCAAACGCCGGATCCTTGCGGCGTATCCATTCGAGGACCATCGCCGCATGCTCTTTTTCCTCGTCCCGGTTATGCGCGAGGATTGCCGCGAGCTCGGAATCCTTCGCGGCATCGACGCGTTGGTTGTACCAGTCAATGGCTTCCAGCTCTTCCATTAATGAAGTTATTGCCCGATGCATGTCGCGCGTGTCGTCTGTCAATTCGCTCGTGATAGCCTTCGTTCGCCATTTTGTGTTCTCCATGATTATTGCGGTCAATCCGCAGTTTGTTTTGGCAGCGTGACCGTAAACATTACGCCGTCACTCACATTTTCCGCCGTAATGAATCCGTTGTGGCCCTCCGCAATCAGCCGGGCGACGTAGAGACCAAGGCCAAGATGTCTTTCCCCGCCGCCCTGCCTGACCGAGACCATCGAATGGAAAAGTTGTGTGCGCATGTTGTCAGGCAACGGCGGGCCCGGATTGGATATCGATAATTCGACACTGTCGGGATCGCTGTCGAGCGACACCCTGATTTCATCGCCTGCGGAGCTGAAATCGACTGCGTTGTCAGCCAGCTTGTCGAGCATTTGAATAATGAGTTCGGGTGAGCCGAAGACAATGGCGTCCGCCGCACGATTGTCGAAAACGAATTGTCTCTCCGGCCAGGCGTCCGCGTAGGCGGCAACCGTTGATTCGAGCACTTTGCCGAGATCGAAGTTCTCGGGTTCCGCGTGTTCAATGAGTTCTTCGGTACGACTGGCCTCACTCATCGCGCTTAGAATCTTTCGAAGCCGTTCAACGCCTTCTTTAGCACGTGCCGTATAGATGGCAGACTCTTTCGAGAGTGATTCGTGCTCCAGGTTTTCCAGCGATGACTTTACGATCGTCAGCGGTGTCCTGAGTTCGTGCGACAATTTTGAAGCAAGCGTCTGCAGATAGTCGTTGTAGTCACCCAGTTGCTGCAGCACGCTGGAAAAACTGCGTGAGAGATCGCCAATCTCGTCCCCGGCCAGTGCGCTTGGCAGGGAAGTCCGAACATGTTTTTCATCGAGCGCGCGGTCGGCGGCATTACTCAAGCTCCTGATGCGCGCCGATAGCCAGCTCGCATAACCGAGCAGCACAAGTGCTACGCCAATAGTCGCAATTAACGTCAACGTGATTAGCCGCATCATTGCCTGGTTGGTAAGGCTAAGGATCGCATCCGTACCTTGCTGCAAAATGATCGCACCGGTTTGCACGGTGCCGGAAAAAATGGGCTGTGCGACAGAAACGACTGCGCGACCCGTGTCGGGGCTGCGAAACCATCTAGTAGCCGGACGTCCGTTCAAAGCCTCGCTGACATAGTCTTGTTGCTCGCGGCCGCTGGCGTCGGGTTCTGCAAGCGCGGATGCCGCCCCCGGTTCGAGCAACAGGCTGTAGGCAAGGCGCAACCAGCCGGATGATGGCGGAATATTTTCGATACCGTCCGGTACCCCCGAAATGCTGCCAGCCTGCGCCAGTCGCCAGCCGCGTATGTCGGTAACAATAAGCCGCCACCCGGGCTGCACGTAACCGGCGGCAACGCTCTGCAAAACCGGCGAAATCGTGACAAATCGGCCCGGCAGGTTGCCGTCGAAAGTTGCACTTCGAATCCCGGAAGTGGTGGCGTTATCGGTATTGATGATGACAAGGCCCAATCGGCTGCCCAGCAAAGATTGCGGGATTCTTGCTTCGAGGCGATATCCGCCCGGCGTATCCTGCCAGTACGCGGCTATCCTGGTGTCGTCGAAGACCTCACCGCCTGTTTCGCGAACCGCGATGATTTCTCCCGGCGCTTCTGCGCGAAACCTGAAAACGGTGCGTTCTCCTGATTCGTCAACGCTAACCAGGGAAACATGATCGGAATGGCCACTTGGGAAAATTGCGTCCTGGCCTCGATCGAAAATCACCGACGTATCGCGAATATCGACGTGCAGATAGACATGCGGTCGCCTGATGCCGACGACATATTTAATGGTGCCGTCGGTTCCGCGCAACGGCATCGCAGATCCCTCGGGCGTCGTCCAGTCATCGAAGTAGCCGTCAATCAAGGGCGCTGTCACCAAAGGATGCCCGTAAAGCTGGTTCTGGCCGAATCTCAGATCATGCTTGCCGGCAAGCAGTTCATCGGGAAACTGCGAGAAAGAATCGGCTATCGCCTGTGCAGTTCCGGACAAAAATTGCTGCTGGCCCTGCCGCAGCGCGGACTCGGTATCACGCAGGACCTGGCATCCGGCCCACGGAAGAATCAGTGTCAGAAGACTGACCAGCAGCAATTGTTTGCGCAAGTTCATTATAAATAACTAGTCGACGAGCCAGCGATACCCCATCCCATACACCGTCTCGATCGAATCGAAGTCCGCGTCGATGTCGATGAACTTGCGCCGAATGCGTTTGATATGTGAGGTGATCGTGTTGTCGTCAAGAACGGCTTGTGCAGCATCCATCAGCTGCTGGCGGGATTTGACATGACCCGGATAGCGAGTAAGCGCGTGGATCATCCAGAATTCAGTCAGGGTCAGACCGACGGGCAGGTCCTTCCAGCGAACAGTCATGCGGTCGATGTCCAGTTCGAGATCTCCGCGATTAATTCGATTCTTCTCCGCTTGCGGTTTCTGCATTGCATCGAGACGCCTGAACAACGCTGCCACCCTGGCCATCAGATGGGGCAGACTTATGTCCTTGGTCAGGTAATCATCGGCCCCGAGCCGCAGGCCGGAGACCGCATCGAACTCGCTGTCCCTTGCCGTCAAAAAGATAATCGGCAGATCGCTGGCGCGTGCCCGGAGGTCGCGGCAGAGCTCGAATCCACCTTCGACGTCATCCCGCAAATTGATGTCAATAACCACAAGATCGGGCAGGCGTGCCTCGAACGCATCCATCGCCGGTTTCCGGGCCTCGTACAGATCTACCGCATACCCTTCCCGCCGAAACGCTGCCGCATAATTTTCCCGAATGGCAGCTTCGTCTTCGACTATTGCAATTCGTTTGGGCATTGAAGTTCCGGTTGGGGGCAAAGACATAATTTGCCACATTCCATAACAAAGGCAAAACCCGGCATCCGACGCAGGTTCAGGGCCAAAGCGCGCGCCCAATAGCCACTGACACACCAGGCATCATGAACCTGGCTTTAAGGATTTTCTAGCGTTTGCGAACGCGGAGCAATGCGGCGACGGATATGGCATCAGTAATTTCACCGCGCTCAACCATCGCCGGCGCCTCAGACAATGGTAGTTTGCGAATCTGCAGGTCCTCCGTTTCATCGAAGTCAGGCTCGCCCTCTTCGAGGTCCTCGGCAACGAAGACGATGCCTTCTTAATCGGTATTGGCATTATGGGACTTTCTCGCTACCGATATATCTGCCGCGCACATCGCCGTCAAATCGATTGCAGGATGTGAGCTGCTGAGTCATAGTTAGCCCGCCTCCCGGGTGTACAACCACGCGCTCAGGCGATACTTCACATATTCCGGAACCTCTCATGACATCAGCGCAGGCGCGGCTGACTCAGGGTTCGGTTGGTCGACATCTGGTCGATATGGCCGTACCCGTATTGTTCGGCGTCTTCACCATGATGTCGCAGGCATTCGCCGACATGTGGTTCATCGGGCGCCTCGGCGATCGGGAGCTGGCGGCGCTCAGTTTCGCGTTTCCTATCCTGATGATTGTGACAAGCATTGCGATTGGCCTGGGAGCTGGTACCTCATCTGTTGTTGCACGTGCAATTGGTGCGCACAATCACCGCCGCGCACGCCGCCTCGCTACTGATAGCCTGATTCTTTCGTTTGGTATCACCGCGATTGTCAGTGCGATCGGATTTCTTACGATTGAACCGTTGTTCAGACTGCTCGGCGCACCTGACGACATGATTCCACTGATCGCCGGTTACATGACGATCCTGTATGCCGGTGTGCCTTTCGTCGTGGTTGGCATGGTAGGTATGAGCAGCATGCGTGCGACAGGCGACACACGCTTGCCGAGCATGTTGATGGTTATTGCGTCGGTTGCCAATGTGATCCTTGATCCGATCCTGATTTTTGGTATCGGGCCGGTACCGGCAATGGGTCTGAATGGCGCCGCGATGGCGGCACTCCTGTCGCGTGCGGCAATATTTGCCGGCACCCTGTACTTCATGCGCACGCGCCTGGACATGCTCACCTTCAACAAGCCCGATCCGGGCGAGCTCAGGAGTTCCTGGGCTGACGTGTTGCATGTCGGTATTCCGGCAGCGGCAACGAATGCAATTATTCCAATTGCGACCGGCGTTATCACCGCAATGCTTGCGCGCTACGGGCCGGAAGCGGTTGCGGGATTCGGGGTTGCGAGCCGGGTCGAGTCTTTGATGCTGGTGTTGTTCTATGCGTTGTCGGCAGTTATCGGCCCCTTTGTCGGACAAAATATCGCGGCTGGCAAAGCTGACCGTATTTTTGAAGCATTGCGACTTTGCACAATTTTTTGCGTCGGAACAGGATTCGTTATTGCTGCATTGCTGGCTTTCTCGGGGGCGTGGTTGCCGACGCTTTTCAGTGACAATCCCGAGGTTACGGATGTGTCGACGAAGTTCCTGATGATTGCACCGATCAGTTACGGTGCCTATGGCATGGTGATGGTTATGAATGCATCGTTTAACGGTATGGGAAAGCCGATGCCGGCGGTTCATATCAGCGTTGCCCGCATGGCGCTGATCTATATTCCGCTGGCGTTTGTTGCGGAACGGTTTTTTGGAATAACGGGAATTTTCGTTGCGTACGCGTTTGCCAATATTGTTTCCGGCGTCATTGCTTTCACGTGGGCGCGGGCCTCAGTTCAGGAACAATGCGATTTACATGCACAACCGCGGATCGTGGTCGAAACTGCCTGAAGTCACCCGTGATTACCCGTAGGAGCGGCGTCTGTGGGAGCGGCTTCCAGCCGCGATTGAAATTGAAATCGCGGCTGGAAGCCGCTCCCACAGAAGCCGCTCCCACAGACGCCGCTCCTACATGCTGCTACGAAGCACGCGGAGGCGATAATAAATATGCATGCCAATGCCCCGGCTTCCCAGGAAGATCATAAACGCAAGCCACAGTCCGTGATTGCCGAGGAAGCGAAACGCGAACCAGGCGGGAATGAACACGAGGAAGGTCGACGCGAGCATGCTGTTGCGCATTTCTTTTGCACGCGTCGCCCCGACAAATACGCCATCGTAGAGATAGGCCCACAGTGCGACTACTGGCGCCAAAATCACCCAGGGCAGATACCGTAGCGTCGTATTGACCACCTCGGGTATGTCGGTAAGCAAGCCAATGATAATCGGCCCGGTAAGCCAGAACAGGATACTGAATCCAACGCCGACGCGGAACGACCAGCGCATCGTTAGTTGCACCGAGCGTTGCAGCGCTTTCCGGTCTTTCGCCCCCACTGCTTTCCCAACCAGTGCTTCGGCGGCATGAGCCAGTCCGTCCAGTGCGAACGAAAGCAGGTTCAGGAGGTTCATGAGAACGGCGTTGGCGGCGAGTATCAACCCTCCCATACGCGCGCCCGCTCCGGTGACGAACGCGAACGTAAACATCAGCGCCATCGTGCGAATAAAGAGATTCGCATTAATCGAAAAGAATTCTGCGTACTCTTTGAGGTTTGTCAGGTGAGAAACGACCAGGTGACCACCGCGACGCCGCAGCTCGGAAATCGCGAAACTGATGCCAACCGCAACGCCAGTGAACTCAGCGATTACTGACGCCGCAGCGACACCATCTACTTTCATGCCAAGAACAAGTACGAACAGAAGATCGAGCGCAATGTTCGTCAGGTTGATGGCGAGCACGATATAGAGTGGAACACGTGCATTCTGCAGGCCGATGAACCAGCCGATGAGTGCGTAGTTGGCAAGTGTTGCCGGCGCGCTCCAGATACGTATGGCAAAGTACTCGCTTGCGAAACCCGCAACTTCAGGCTCGGGACCGAGCAGGGTCATTGTCAGTGTGTTGAGCGGCGCTTGCAACAGGATCAGTGCTGTCGCGATTACCGTGGAAACAACCAATGCCTGTCCGAGTGCGACTCTAAGGCCGTCATCATCATTCGCTCCAAATCGCTGTGCGGTGATTCCCGTCGTGCCCATGCGCAGGAAATTTACGCCACTGTAGAGGAAGCTGAATATCATCGAGCCGATGGCTACCGCGCCAAGATACACGGCATTGTCGAGATGGCCGGTTACACCTGTATCGACCATGCCAACCAGTGGCACGGTGATGTTCGAAAGAATCATCGGCGCAGCGATGCGCCAGACGTCGCGGTTTTGTGGTATCTGGGACAGTTTACTTATCTCGAGCAAAAATGGGGTCGGATCCTTTTTCGCCGGCAATTGAGACTATAAACCTGACTATAGTCATCAGGCGAAAAAGGATCCGACCCCATTTTTAAAAAGGATCCGACCCCATCGCTGTCCCATAAACTCTGGTAGCGATGCCGTGGAGTGAGGTGGCAGCCTGAGGTTAAGGTTACTTTCGGTCGACAGAGACATGATTTTGACTATGGCTTCTGAAAGCCTTCTCCCGCAGCGGGTGGATTATGCGCATCGCGGCTGGAAACCGCTCCTACGTTACGATTGGCAGGATCGTAGGAGCGGCTTCCAGCCGCGAATAGCAAACTTCATGGTAAGACATCGCATCGTTTTGACGCCGGTCACAATTTTATGGGACAGCAGTGATCCGACCCCATTTTTGCTCCATTGTTGCTAGACCGGTATTCCCAGGCGCTTGTACAGGTTTGCGAGTAGCCATGCCGGCGCGATCATCATGAGCTGAATGTCGTGAAGAACTGCCCTTAGTCCGCCTTTCTGGTAGTGCCCGAGGTAAAGACCAACGATGCTGGCTACAATCAGGCTGCTCGAAATCCGGACCAGCGACAATGATGAGTCGACCAGCCAAAGTTGTACGGCTGTTACGCCGACCACAAATGGCAGCATGCCGATCGCGAGCGAAATGGAAATAATGAAATAGTAAACCACGGCAGCCATCAGGAAGGCGCTGCCCCAGTTGAGAACCGGCGAAATTTTGACGAATTCCTGCGGAATCGGCAGCGACCACAGCACGCCAACGGTGCCCAGCACCAGGAGTGGAACTGACAGCCAGTAAATCCCGGGGTTCGTTATGTCAGCATGGCTGTCGCCATAGTCAGATAACCACCGATCTGTCTCGGACGCCACGATTCCTCTCACTCCGCTGTAACCAGGCGTCATATTCTACACACCCGGCGGGCCTTGCAAATAACAGCTTGTGAAGGCTAAAAACGAGAACTGCTGCCCAACTTTGTCGGATATTGCTGCCAGACTTCGATTCTTCAGACACTGTTCAGGAACGGGGCCTAAGATTAGCGTCCCGGACTTCGCAAAGGGTCACCAACTTACTTATGTAAGCTGGGAAAGAGGTATGGCTATGAATATCAAGATACTGAAAGTCGTTATGATTACCGCAGGATTAACCGTCGCACTGAGTGGTTGCGAAACGTTCAAAACCATTAACCCGTTTACGCAAGAGCCGGAAACGAGCAATGCAGCCAAGGGTGCAATGATTGGCGCAGCAGCCGGTGTCGCGGTTGGACTGGCGTCCGGTGATGATGCGGTCGAGCGCAGGCAGCGTGCATTAATACTTGCAGGCGTGGGTGCGCTTGCGGGTGGTGCAATCGGTTACTACATGGACCAGCAGGAAGCCAAGTTGCGAGCAGAGCTGCAGGGTACCGGTGTCAGTGTTACCCGTATCGGTGACAACATTACGCTGAATATGCCTGGCAACGTTACGTTTGCGACCAACAGTTCAGATCTGAGTCCGGCTTTCTTCGATGTACTCAGTTCCGTATCAAAGGTATTGGCCGAATTTGACCAGACTGTGGTCGAGGTTGCAGGGCATACGGACAGCAGTGGTTCGGACGACTACAACCAGAGCCTGTCGGAGCGGCGTGCCAGTTCGGTAGCGCAGTATCTTCAGTCGCAAGGAGTAATTAACGAGCGCCTGCTAACAGTAGGCCTCGGCGAAAGCATGCCGGTCGCCGATAATTCGCTATCAAGCGGCAAACAGGCAAATCGCCGCGTCGAAATCACGATGGTTCCGGTTACGTCTTGAGGGTACCTCCTCCTATCCTCGAATGATTCGCGGCAGGATCAGCTGATGACGCGGGCAGATTGATCGTGGGTTCTGATAGGCAGCGCCGGCGAACGCCTGCAAGTAGGACCGCAGGTTGCGCAAGTTGACGATCTCGTCAACGAACCCGTGATGGGCGCAATAGAGAGGATCCGATGTATCCCGATAGCGCTGCGCGAGCTCATTCATTTTTTCGATAACCGGTTCGAGTGGCCGGTCAGCGTCTTTCTCTTTGACTGCCCGCCGTGCATACATTGCCACCGCCGCTGTTTCTCCGTGCATCACCGCTATGTCGGTGGCTGCTGTACCGAGAGTAAACACGTTGTGGCGATTCGCATTCGGGCCACCGAGTACATAATGCGCTGCTGCACTGCCCTTGCGAAGGACGACGAGCATCAGGGGAACATCGGTCTGCTGGATTGAATAAATCAGCGACTGGCCGAGCCCCAAAAGCTCGGCGCGTTCAGCCACGTCGCCGACATCAATGCCGGTCGTATCCTGAAACCAAATCATCGGCACGCGGTCACGACCGCAAAGTGTGACGAACTCATTCATCTTGATCAGTCCCTGACGGTAAAGTTTGCCGCCGATGCCGGGATAGTCGCCGTACTCCGGATAATTCTTCCCGAGAAAACCCTGCCGGTTGCCGATACAGCCGACCAGCATGCCGTCGACCTTGCAGAGGCCGGTGTACATCTCCGGACCATAGTCCGGACGGAACTCCAGGTGTTCGCTGCCGTCGACAAGCCGTGCAAGGACCTGCTCGAAGTCATAGGTCTCTTTCTGGTTAAAAGGGAGCAGGCTGTACAGGTCTTTTGCCGGAAATCCGGGGTCAGCCGGTTTTGCAACACGGAAGAATTCCGGCGCGTAGGCAGGTGTGCCCTTCATGTAGTCTTTGATGCCGTCAAGAACGCCGGTCTCTTCTTCATAGACGTGAGAAAAGAAGCCGGTATGCTCAAAGTGTGTCTCTACACTACCCGGAGGCCGACCGGAAAACTCGCGGGTTTTCGTAATGATTTCTTCGAGCATTGCCACGTCAAATCCGCCACGCGGCGCCATGCCGGAAACAATCCCCACGCCGCCGACAGCCATGTTGGCATCCTTATGCGCTAACAGGATTGTCGGGCTGATACTCTGATAACCGCCGCCTGCAGGATTGGTCCCGTAAATCCCTGCGAGCACCGGGACACCCGCCTGAGCAAGTTCGGCATGCCGGTAAAAAGGTGTGCCGGCACCGCGTCGGTTGGCATAAAACTTCTCCTGTTCGGTCAGCTTCGCGCCGCTGCAATTGACCAGCCAGACGAGCGGAATGTTCAGTCGCTGCGCCAGATCGGTGATGCGCAGGATGTTTTCGGATTGTCCGGGCAACCAGGCACCAGCCATGATCTTGTTGTCAAAACCGATGACGACCGCCCAGTGTCCCTCGATTTTCGCCAGGCCGTCGACGACATTGGTCGTGCCTTCGGTATTGTCGAGAGGGTTGTACAAAGTATGTAACGGCGTCCAGCTTCCAGGATCGACCAGGTACTCGATTCGCTGCCAAACCGTCATCCAGCCACGTGCGTTGATCTTTTCGGTGGAAAATCCGGCCTCCTCGACCTTTTTCTTCTCGCCGTCAATGGTGGCTTCGGCTTTCTCCAATTGACCCTGGCTCTCGAGAGCACGCTTGATGCGGCCGGCCTTCAGTTCTTTGCCGAGGGCATCCATATGCTCGAAATACGTTTTCATTCGTCTTTTCTCAACTAGCGATTGGCAGTGAATCCGCAGGCGATACCGGAGATAATTATCTTTTGCACGTTTGATGTTCCTTCCACGATCTGTAGCGACTTGGCGTCCCGATAGAATCGCTCTGCCGGGTACTCCGTGGAGAAACCGTAGGAACCAAAAATTTTCATACACTCATTGGCGGCATGCACAGCGGCGTCGGAAGCCGCAAGTTTCGCGATCGAGGTTTCGTACTGGTTCGGTCGATTCTGATCCTTGAGCCACGCGGCGCGGTACACCAGGAGCTTCGCCGCTTCGTGTTCGACCGCCATGTCGGCAATCTGCGCCTGAATCATCTGGTGCCTGGATATCGGTTTACCGAACTGAGTGCGCTCATTTGCATAGTTGATGGACAGATCGAGGGCGCCGCCGGAGACACCCAGGGCGCCCGCGGCACAATTGATGCGCGTGTTGTTCAGCTGCCACATGCAGATCTTGAAGCCCTCCCCCTCCTCGCCGAGCAATGCTTCCTTCGGGATCTTCGCACCGTCAAAGACAAATTCACCGGTTGGTGAACAGTGCAAACCGAGCTTGGTGTCGATGGATTTCGCCGTGCAACCTTCAAGGTTTTTCGGCTCGATGATGAACGCCGAAATTCCTTTGTGTTTAGCGTCTCGGTCTGTATAAGCGTAAAGCAGTCCGGCATCACCGACCTGGGCATTGGAGATCCACAGCTTGCTACCGTGTATTTCCCAGTGATCTCCTTTGTCGACCGCGACAGTTTTCATGCTGGCGACATCCGAACCGGAGTTGGGTTCGGTCATCGCAAAGAAGCCCAGTTTTTCCCCTGAAATCCAGCCGGGAATATATTTTTCCTTCTGCCCGGCGTTACCGAACCGGGCGACCGTCAACGGGGGCCCGAGATTCTGCATGTTGAATTGCACGCGCCAGGAAGCCGAGACGCGGGCAATCTGCTCGGCCATGAGCACGGATTCCAGGAACCCCATGCCGTTGCCGCCAAGCTCATCGGGCAATGCGCAGGCGAAAAACCCGAGTTCACCCATGCGGATGACACGATCGGCCCGAAACTCTTGTTTCCTTTCCTCCTCCTCGAGGGTGGGCGCTATATCTTCTTCGGCAAACCGCCGAGCCGTGTCCTGGACGAGGAGTTGTTCTTCAGTGAGTTCAAACATTGATTCCCATCACTCCGTTCGTTACGTGCTCAATCGATCACAGCCATCACGTCATCTTCTTCGACCTTATCGCCTTTCTTGACCCGGATTTCTGCAACGCTGCCATCACAGGGCGAATAAACCGGGATCTCCATTTTCAGCGCTTCGACGACGAATAATTCATCGTCTTCCTCAACGGTGTCGCCGACCTCCACGGAAACTTTCCAAACGTTGCCCGCAAGCGCAGCCAGAACTTCTTGTGCCATGTCAAATCCTTATCTCTTATTGATTACCCTAGTAAGGTCAGAAAAATACCGGCTGCTATAACGGTGCCTATCACACCCGCAATATTCGGGCCCATCGCAAACATCAGCAGGTGGTTCTTCTTGTCCGCCTCCATTCCCATCTTCTGCACAACGCGGGCTGCCATCGGCACTGCCGATACTCCTGCACCACCAATAAGTGGATTGATCTTGTCAGAGGTAAACAAGTTCATGAGCTTTGCCAGGATGACGCCGGTTGCCGTACCGATCATGAACGCGACCAGCCCGAGGATAAATATGAATATCACTTCCTGACGAAGAAAGTTTTCAGCACTCATTGTTGCACCAATGCTTATCCCTAAGAAAATTGTGACGATGTTCATTAAAGAACTTTGTGCCGTGTCCGTCAGGCGTTCTACCACCTTGGATTCGCGAAATAGATTGCCCAGCATGAACATTGAAATCAGCGGGGCAGACGCCGGTACCAGCAATATGATCACCACGGTTGCCACAACCGGGAAAAGCAGTTTCTCGCGAGTGCTGATCTTGCGCCCCTTTTTCATTTTGATCTTGCGTTCATTCTCCGTTGTCAACAGACGCATGATCGGGGGCTGGATGATCGGTACAAGCGCCATGTATGAATAAGCGGCGACAGCACAGGCGCCGAGCAGATGTGGCGCAAGTTTCGCCGCAAGAAATATCGTTGTTGGCCCATCCGCACCGCCTATGATGCCGATAGTTGCAGCTTCTTCGAGCGTAAAGCCGACTGACGTCGCAACAAAAAATGTGATGTAGACACCTGCCTGCGCCGCGGCGCCAAGGAAGATCAGCCGAGGTTGCGAGAGAAGGGGGCCAAAGTCTGTCAATGCGCCGAGCCCGAGAAAGATCACCGGCGGAATGATCTCCCACTCAATACCATAGTGGTAGAAACGCCAGATCAGGCCCTCTCCGGGGTCCATAAGGTTCGTTAGTGGAAGATTGGCGATCAGAATGCCGAAACCAATGGGCAGCAACAGCAGCGGCTCATACTTCTTGTGGATGGCGAGATACATCAGCGTCACACTGATCAGCCACATGACACCCATCCCCGGTGTCATGGCGAATACGCCCATGTGCTCGAAAATTGCCACGCTACTCGTTCTTGTCCGGTGCAACCCGCACGGCGCTTACAAGCGCGATGAGTTTCATGGCCAGGTAGAGCACTGCCATGCCGATGAATACACCGGTGATTCCGTTGACAAATATGCCTACCGCTGTTTCCACTGAGATTTTCCCCGATTTGGCTTTCGCCGGCCGACCTTCCGCACGGAGCGTATCATCCCGTAATGGGTTAACCTATTCAATCGCCGCCGGAGCCGGTCGGTAGACATAAACAGGAAACCCCGTGCTAGCCAAGCCTGCACGGGGTTGATAAGGAATCGCAGCTAAAGCCGCTCCCACAGACGCCGCACCTACGGTAGGAGCGGCGTTTTGTACAGGGAGGTACTTATGCTGCGCACATGGATGTGCAAGCGGCGACTCGCCGCGATTAATCAAACCGCCATCACAACCCCAAGCTTCTTGATCGCACTGGCTTCGATCTGCCTGATGCGTTCTGCAGATACACCGTATTGATCGGCCAGCTCATGCAATGTCTGCTTGTCTTCGGTCAGCCAGCGCGACTCAAGGATTTCGCGGCTGCGCTCATCGAGCGTTGTCAGTGCTTTTCTCATTCGCGAAGTAGCGTCGTCATTCCAGTCGGTCTTCTCAACGAGCACCGCCGGATCCGCATCCGCACTCGGCAGATAGGCTGCCGGCGCAAACGCTCTGTCATCATCGCGAACATCGGGCAGTGGATCGAAGCCGGGATCACGGGCAGTGAGCCTGCGTTCCATCTCGGTGACTTCCTTGGGACTTACTCCGAGGTCCTTCGCGACTGCCTCGGTCTCGGCATGCGATAGCCATGCAAGACTTTTCTTCGATTTGCGAAGGTTGAAAAACAGTTTGCGTTGCGCTTTTGTTGTCGCAACTTTGACGATGCGCCAGTTGCGCAACACGAACTCATGAATTTCGGCGCGGATCCAGTGCACGGCGAATGAGACCAGTCTTACGTCGAAGTCGGGGTCAAAGCGTTTGACCGCCTTCATGAGGCCAACATTACCTTCCTGGATGAGGTCGCCGATTGGCAGGCCATATCCGGTATATCCCTTCGCGATATGTACGACGAAGCGCAGGTGAGCCATAACCAGTTCACGTGCAGCCTCGAGGTCTTCATGCTCGCGATAGCGGCGGGCCAGCGCCTGCTCGTCTTCCTTGCTCAGGATTGCGATAGCGCCAACCGCCTGAATATAGGCGCCCAGATTTCCGACCGGGCTGGTCAGGTCGAGATCTTTCATCGATATTGCGACTGCTGTTGTCATGGATATTACTACCTCCCTTGGCCGTGGCAATTTTAGCACTCACCGCCTTAGAGTGCTAACAATGGCGAATAGTTCCCGCCTGGATCGAAGAAAAAATCAATATAAAGCAATTAGTTAGCCTTTGACTGAATGCCTGGATTATGTCAGGTCAATGGCGAATTACAGCGCTTGGATGCCGATCAGCGCGGCTCTATGCGACGCATATGACGGGCCGCCGCGACCCAGGAACCGCTTAGCCCGAGGGTCACGCCTGCGCCGATAATCAGCATGCTTTCTCCAAAGTCCAGCGCAAGGACGCTGAACGGGCTGTTGTATAGTCCGGCCAGCCGGGTAACGGGCGCCTCGAGGGCATAAAGCCCGTAGCGAACCAGGGCCAATGCCAACAGCCCCCCGCCGAGCCCGTACCACAGGCCCGAGTAAAGGAATGGCCGCCGCACAAACGCGTTGCTGGCGCCGATCAGTTTCGTGACCTCGATTTCTTCGCGTCGGTTCTGAATGTCGAGGCGAATCGTGTTGCCGATGATGACAAAAATGGCGGCGCCGAGTAACGCCGCACCGATAGCAATCGATCGCTGCAGGATGTCGAGGATGGCATGGAAACGGCGTACCCACTCGGTATCGACCTGCACGAAATCAGCTTCGGGAAGATTGCCGAGTTCCTCGTGAAGGAGATTCAACGATGCTTCGGTACTGGCACTGCCTGGCCGAACGACGAGTGTATGCGGTAGTGGGTTGACGGTGAGATGGTCCAGTGCCTCACCGAATCCCGATTGATCGCGGAATTCTTCGAGGGCCTCGTCGGCTGAAATCAGCGTTACTTCTTCGACATCGGCACGTTGTCGGATGATATCCGCCAGTCGGCGGGCAGCATCGATCGATGTATCGCCATTCAGATAGACCGAGAAATCCAGTGCGTTGTCCCATGAGGCGCTGATGGACTGAGTGTTCTTGATCAGCAGATGCAATGCCGAGGGCAGCGCCAGCGTTACCGCGATAACCAGGATTGTCATCAGGCTGGCAAAAGGTTGTCGCGCCAGCCGGCCGAGCGCACCAATCGCAGTACTGACGTGCCGCACTGTCCAGCTCGCGATCGGGCCGGACGAACGTGGTGCGTTCAGTGTGTCCGCTGACTTCATAGCCGCTACCCGGTCCGCCCCCGTTCAGACTCGAGTCTTTCTGCATATTCGGCAACGACGTCTTCTTCTTCCTCGTAGTGCAGCATGCCATTCGCCAGCGGTATGCGGCGACAACCCAGTTGGTCGATCAGTGCAATATCGTGACTTGCGATCAGGAGGGTTACGCCGATTTCGTTGAAGCGGCGGAATATACGCATGACCTCGAGCGAGAGATCGGGATCCAGGTTGCCCGTCGGCTCATCCGCGATCAGAAGCTTCGGCCGCGAAACAATAGCCCGGGCAATTCCGACACGTTGTTGCTCGCCGGACGAAAGCGTCTCCGGAAATTGCTTTTCCTTGTTGAGCAAACTGACCTGGTCAAGCGCCGCCCTGACCTTGCGCGCGGCGTCACGGTGACTGAGACCTGCGATGATCAGTGGTAGTGCGACATTGTCGAAAACGGGCCGGTCATAGAGCAGCTTGTGATCCTGAAATACCATGCCGATCTGACGGCGATAGGCAGGGATTTTCCTGCGTGAAACGCGAGAAGTATTTTGCCCGTCGACGATGACCTGTCCACTCGTGGGCCGCTCGATCAACGCGATCAGTCGCAGCAAGGTGGTTTTGCCGGCGCCGGAATGGCCGGTCACAAACACCATCTCGCCTTTTTCGACGACCAGGCTCAATCCCCTGAGCGCATCGTGCCCGCCGGGGAATCGCTTGGTTACGTTTTCGAATTGAATCAAGGCAATCAAATTCCTTAGCGAATGTTGAAAAAGCCATCCATGACTTTTTCAACGACACGAACCGAAAAGTGCGATTTTCGGTTCGCTTGCATGTTCAATGGCTAATGCCATCAAAAATGCCGTTACATCCTTGTACCGACCAGACAGCCTGCCGAAAAACATAGTTTTTCTGGAGGCTGCTAGCCTGACTCAGTGTGCGGCAGCAGCACATCAACATATTCGTCGGCGCGGAACGGCTGCATGTCCTCGATGCCCTCGCCGATTCCAATGAATCGCACAGGCACCCCCAGCTCGCTGGCGATTGCGAGAAGAATACCGCCTTTGGCGGAACCGTCCAGCTTGGTGACCGTAATTCCTGTCAAGCCAAGCACCTCATTGAATTTCTCCGCCTGCGCCATTGCATTCTGGCCCTGGCTGGCATCGAGGACGAGCATGATTTCCTGTGGCGCTGCGGGATCCTGTCGCGCAACCACTTGCTTGATTTTTGCCAGTTCATCCATCAGGCTCTGCTGCGTTTGCAGGCGTCCCGCGGTATCCGCAAGCAGAACGTCGATATTCCGGGAACGGGCGGCTTCCCAGGCGTCGAAAATGACAGCGGCGGGATCGGCGCCGGTCTGTTGTGCAATGACGGATACCTCATTGCGTTCACCCCATGCCTGAAGCTGCTCAATTGCGGCGGCACGAAATGTATCACCGGCGGCCAGCATGACCGAGTAACCATTATCTTTGAGCTGCTTCGCCAACTTGCCGATCGTTGTTGTCTTGCCCGCACCATTAACGCCGACCACGAGAATGACGAAGGGCAAGTCCTGCTCCTTAATCACGAGCGGTTGCTCGACAGGCTGCAGAATTTCAGTCAGCGCAGTGCGTAGCCCGCTGGCCAGGGCATCCACGTCTTTCAATTCCTTTCGGGCGAGGCGATCTTGCAGATCCGAAATGATTTTCCCGGTGGCGTCAACCCCGACGTCTGCCAGGATCAGTCCGGTTTCCAGCGCCTCTAGGGCCTCTTCATCGATCTTGCCGCCAGGCGCCAGATTTGCCAGGTCATAAGTGAGCCAGCCAGCACCACGATTGAGCCGTGACCGCAGGCGTTTGACAAATCCATCCCGCGGAACGGGTTTAGTTTCTTTGATCTTGCCAAACACAAATTTCCACCACGCGGAATCCTGAAGTAACCTCGTGCCCTGAGCCGGGATATCCGGGGGGAGTATGGGGCGACGAATAAGCCGGGGACGTAACGACACGGGATCGCCATCCGGACGGCTGCGTATTGTAGCGGGAAAATGGCGCAGTCGTCTGTTGTCGGTTGCGGATGAGCCTGGTTTGCGGCCGACGCCCGAGCGAATTCGTGAAACGCTGTTTAACTGGCTTGCTTTGAGCATCGAGGGATCAAGGTGCCTCGATTTATTCGCGGGCACCGGGGCGCTCGGCCTTGAGGCGCTGTCGCGGGGCGCTGCGGAGGTCGTTTTCGTCGAAAATTCCGCGCGCGCTGCCGCGCTGCTGAAAGAAAGCGCCGACAGGCTTGGCGCCAACGGCGCCCGCATTCATAAGGCTGATGCCATCGGCTATTTGCGGGGTGATCACAAACCTTTCGACATCGTGTTTCTTGATCCTCCGTTTGCCGCCGATCTGCTCGGCGATTTGTGTAGACTGCTGGACGAGGGTAGCTGGCTGGCTGAAGGCGCCCGGATTTACCTGGAGCAGGCGCGCGAACGACCCTGGCCCAGGTTGCCTGATGGGTGGACAATAATTAACGACAAAACAGCGGGTCAGGTACGCTACGCACTCGTAGCAGTAAAAGATTGACGATTCAGGAGCAAAAAAATGACAGTCTCCGCGATGTATCCGGGAACATTCGACCCGATTACGCTTGGTCATGAAGATCTTGTTCGCAGGGCCTGCCGTCTGTTCGACAAGGTCGTCGTTGCGATCGCCGCGAATCCCGGCAAGGAACCCATGTTTTCGTCCGAAGAACGAGTTGATCTTGCGAGGTCGGTACTGTCAGGAATCAGCAATGTTGAAGTTTGCGGGTATGAAGGGCTGACGGTGGATTTCGCGCACGAGCAAAATCTTCAGGTCATCATACGCGGGTTGCGGGCAATTTCGGATTTCGAATACGAATTCCAGCTTTCGAATATGAATCGGCATCTGGCCGATGATGTTGAAACAGTGTTCTTAACACCGACAGAGACTTACACCTACATATCGTCGAGCCTGGTCAGGGAAGTCTGCAGTCTGGGCGGCGACATTTCGGAATTCGTGTCACCCAAAGTCAAAGCAGCACTCATGGAGCGCTGCAGTCGCGCTTAGGCGCTCCCTACTTTTGGCAGTCCTTGCAATAGAACGTCGAACGCTGGCCGAGCACGACCACTGACACCGGCCGGTTGCAGCGGCGGCAGGGTTCGCCTTCACGGCCATATATCGCGAGCTTTTGTCGAAAGTACCCCGGCTCTCCATCACTGCCGTGGAAATCCCGAAGCGTTGTACCCCCTGCCTCGATCGCGTCCTGAAGCACCGATTTGATGGCGTCGGCAAGTCGCGCCATGCGTTTGGCGGAAATCCTGTTCGCCCTGCGTTGCGGATGAATGCCGGCGAGAAACAATGCTTCGCTCGCATAGATGTTGCCGACGCCGACGACTACCGAGCCGTTCATGATGAAGGGCTTGATGCTGACCCGTCGTCCACGCGCTTTTTGCCACAGATAATCGCCATCAAAAGCCAGGGACAAGGGCTCCGGGCCGAGACTGCGCAACAGGGCGTGCTCGAGGGGGTTGCGGGTCCACAGTAAACAGCCGAAACGCCTTGGGTCCCTGAATCGCAAGGCCTTGCCACTGTCGAACTGGATGTCGACGTGATCGTGCTTGCCGGCCGGTTCGTCCGCGTCAATGATGCGCAGGCTGCCTGACATGCCCAAATGCAACAGTGCGGTGCCGGCGTCCGTCTCGAAAAGCAGGTATTTTGCGCGACGCTGCAGCGATCGTATGATTTGCCCCGGCAGTTGCCGGTCGATTTCCACGGGGACCGGCCAGCGCAGGCGCCGCTCGCGAACAACCACACGACAAACCTTACGATTCAGAACCCATGGTGCGATTCCGCGACGGCTGGTTTCGACTTCGGGGAGTTCCGGCATGCTGACCACTAATTGTGACGGGCAGCACACTATAGAGTTATTGTGCCAGGCTGGAAACTGCACAATAAACGGATATTTATCAGTCGCTTCCTGCGCTGGCCTGAACTACCGGTTGCGCATATTGTCGATTTCATGAGCTCGTCCTTGGAGCCGTCACAAGCATTGGCTATAGTGGCGCCGACTTTTTCAACGGAATCTGCGAATGGAATTCTTGTATGGCGCGCTGCACCTAAGTGCCTGGGGTTACGTGATCGTGACGCTTGTCATGCTGCAAATCACGATGATGGCCGTAACACTGTATTTGCACCGGGACCAGGCACATCGCGCGATCGATTTGCATCCTGTGCTGCGGCATTTCTTTCGTTTCTGGATCTGGTGCACGTCAGGCATGCTGACCAGGGAATGGGTCGCCGTACATCGCAAGCATCACGCATTCTGCGAAACAAAGGGTGATCCGCACAGCCCGCAAGTTTATGGGTTGAAGAAAGTGCTATTCGAGGGCGCAGAGCTTTATCGCGCCGAGAAAGATAATCGCGAGACGGTAGAGAAATTCGGACGCGGCGCCCCAAACGACTGGCTGGAGAAAAACATTTATCTTCGCGTGCCCTTTGGCGGCATTCTTCTGCTGGTGATCACTGAGTTATTACTTTTTGGCGTCCCGGGCATCATCATCATTGCTATTCAGATGTCGTCAATGCCATTGTTCGCGGCCGGCATCATCAATGGACTCGGCCACTACAGTGGCTACCGCAATTTTGAATGTGAAGATGCTTCAACAAATCTTGTGCCCTGGGCCTTTCTGATTGGTGGAGAGGAGCTGCACAATAATCATCACGCATTTCCCACCTCGGCAAAATTTTCGGTGCGCCGCTGGGAATTCGACATCGGTTGGCTGTACATCACAATACTGCGCGGCCTTGGCCTGGTGAAGGTAAACAAGGTTGCACCGCGACCCGTCCTGCAGAAAAAACCAGGTTCGAATATCGACATCGAAAACCTTCGTGCAATCATTATTAATCGCATGCACGTGCTGCGTGACTACACGAAGCAGGTGACGCTGCCGGTATTCAAAAAGGAGCAAGCGCTCGCTGCCGGCGACGCCGCCTTTCACCGGGCGAAGAAGTTACTGGTACGCAGGCCGGTGATGCTGGATAAAGACGCAAAATTGAGACTGCGCAAATTACTGGCAGACAACGCAGCCCTGCAGACGGTCCACGATTTTCGCGAAAGCCTGAGCGAGCTGTGGAGTGGCGCCAACAACATCAGCAATGAAAGATTACTGGCGCAGTTGAAACAGTGGTGCGCTGCGGCTGAGGCCAGTGGTATCAAGGTGCTGGAAGATTTCGCGGAGCGGCTGCGATCGTACCAGCTAGCTCCGGCGTGGTAATCTGCCGTAGGAGCCCGGCCCACCGGGCGATCTGCTTTGGTTCCAGTTGGTGGATTTATTCTTTGCAAACATTAAAGGCCATGTTGCGAAACATGGCCTTTAATGTTTGTCGCTCGCTAGGGCGAGCTCCTACGATACCTTACGATTTTTCCGAATACCGCAGTTACCTGATTTTTCCTTCTTTATAAAGAACGTGTTTGCGTACCATCGGATCGTACTTCCGGGTCTCCATCTTTTCGGGATGCAGGCGTTTGTTCTTGGTTGTCGTATAGAAGTGTCCGGTGCCGGCGGTGGAGTTAAGTCGGATTTTTTCGCGCATTAGATAATCCTCCCGGCCTTAGATTCGCTGGCCCTGCGCACGCAGGTCGGTGAGCACCTTGTCGATGCCGTGCTTGTCGATGATGCGCAAGCCTTTGTGGGACACGCGCAGCCGAATATAGCGCTTCTCGGATTCGATCCAGAATCGCTTGTACTGCAAGTTCGGCAAGAAGCGCCGACGAGTCTTGTTATGGGCATGGGATACGTTGTTGCCGCTTTGCGGGCGCTTCCCGGTGACCTGGCAGACCTTCGACATGAGCTGTAAGTTCCTGATTTTACGAAGGGTTGCCCGCGAGTTGCGGGCAAAGAGCGTGACTTTATACCAGTACGCATGTGCGTAATCAAGCGGCCGTCACAACATTCCCCGGCTGGCGAGAGAGGTGCTGGTTCCATCACCGATAATAAGGTGATCGAGGAGCCTGATATCGACCAGTTCCAGGGCCGATTTTATGCGCCGCGTGATGCGCTCATCGGCCTGACTCGGTTCGGCCACGCCGGACGGATGATTATGCGCGAGAATGATGGCTGCGGCGTTGACGGCCAGTGCCTGCTTGACCACCTCGCGTGGATAGACGCTGGTACCGTCAATCGTGCCACGGAATAGTTCCTCGAAGCACAGCACCCGATGCCGGTTATCGAGATACAGGCAGCAAAATACCTCGTGAGGCCGGTCCCTGAGCCGCGCCAGCAGGAAGGTTTCCGTATCCGCGGGGCTGCGAATGGCCTCACCCCGGGGCAGCGTTTCTTCGAAATACCGTCGCGCGAGCTCCGGCAACACCCGCAAAATTGCCAGCCTGGCGTCGCCAACACCGCTTTGGGCTGCCAGTGTCTGGCGCTCCGCATTCAGCAATTTCCTTAAACCTCCGAAGCGGACCAGCAGACGGCTGGAAAGATCCAGTGCCGGTCCCGACCGCGATCCGGTTTGCAACAGCACTGCGAGCAGCTCGCTCTCCGACAATGATGCCGCGGTTTCATTGAGCACTTTTGACCGCAACGCCACTGGCTCCGGCCGGATATCTTCTGACATGGACGATCCCTGTCCGATAAGAGAACGAGGCTGCCAGACTGACTTCACGAAGAGACCGGCGCAAGCGACAAAATGCCCCAGGAAGGGCCTATTTGCTGGAAATGGCACCGGACAACGGGCTAAGCTGACAGACCGGCAACTCCAGGCAAACAGATGGCTGAAAGCAAGAAAATCATTCTGGGCATAGCAGGCGGCATCGCTGCGTACAAAACACCTGAACTGGTGCGGCGTCTGCGTGACCGTGGCGCAGAGGTGCAGGTCGTCATGACGCGCTCCGCGGAAGAATTCGTGACCGGGACGACACTGCAAGCGGTTTCCGGGTTGCCGGTTCGTTCCAATCTCTGGGATAAAGATGCCGAGGCCGCCATGGGGCATATCGAGCTTGCCCGCTGGGCGGACCTGGTCCTCATCGCACCTGCAACCGCGGAAATCATGTCCCGGCTCGCGTCAGGCGCTGCTCCCGATCTCCTCACGACGCTTTGCCTGGCAACGAATGCGCCGTTGGTTATCGCGCCGGCAATGAACCATGTGATGTGGTCGAATCCTGCAGTGCAGGCGAACCGGCAGGTACTTGAGGCACGGGGCGTGCGCATCCTGGGGCCTGACCGCGGTGATCAGGCCTGCGGCGAAACCGGCGAGGGCCGGATGGTGGAACCTGACGCGATTGCTGCCGCGGTGACAGGCCCGACGATCGTGGCCGATGTCGAGCGGCCACCGCTTATTGGCCGTAAAATCATGATTACCGCCGGACCGACACGAGAAGCAATCGACCCGGTGCGATATATCAGCAATCGAAGTTCCGGGAAGATGGCTTACGCGATGGCGCGTGCCGCGGCTGCCGCCGGGGCAGAAGTCGTGCTCATTAGTGGCCCGGTTGAACTGACGACACCGGACGGTATTCAGTGCGTCGATGTCGAAAGCGCCAGGGAGATGTTTGCTGCTACCCATGAGCGTATCGATAACATCGATATCTTCATCGCGGCGGCGGCCGTCGCGGATTACTGTGCCGAAAGCGTGCAAGAGAACAAGATCAAGAAAACGGAGGCGAGGATGTCGATCGAGCTCGTGCGAACGCCCGACATCCTTGCATCGGTTGCGGAACTGGAAAACGGTCCATTTACGGTAGGCTTCGCTGCGGAAACTGAAAACCTGCGGGAATACGCGATATCCAAGCTGGAGAAAAAGAATCTCGATATGATAGTGGCCAACCAGGTCGGCAGGAATCGCGGCTTCGACAGCGATGATAATAAGGTCGATGTTTTCTGGACGGCCGGGGACCAGTCATTTCCGATGATGCCCAAGACAGAGCTGGCGGTCGCGCTGATAAAACTGATTGGCGAGCGATACCTGGAAAGATCTGCACCCGGAACACGAGGCGAATTGGCTGACCGGGCCCGAATAATTCACGAGTAACGGCGCCCATAACGATAATCGGCATATGTATCAGGCGAAACGGAATCAACCAGCTTGTATCGAAGCGTCACAGCTGGCGGCCAGCGATTGACGAGCGATATCATTGAGATCAATTCCACTTAAGATTCTGGATTCACGTATAGGTGACTCCATAGCACTTCCCAATTATGCAACCGATGGCGCCGCCGGCCTTGATATGCGCGCCTGCATCGATGAGGCGCTGACCGTGGAACCGGGGGAGACCGTGTTAGTGCCCTCGGGCCTCGCGATTCACATTGAAGACACTCAGCTTGCGGCCGTGCTGTTGCCGCGATCAGGGCTTGGCCACAAACACGGGCTGGTACTGGGAAATCTGACCGGACTGATCGATTCCGACTACCAGGGCCAGATCTTTATTTCCTGCTGGAATCGCAGTCAGAAGCCCTACGAAATTCAGCCGGGCGAGCGCATCGCACAGATGGTATTCGTGCCGGTGGAGCAGGTGAAATTCGAGATCGTCGAGGAGTTCAATGACTCCAGCCGCGGCGAGGGCGGTTTCGGCCATTCTGGAACCGCATAAAAAAACCGCGCTGGAAGCGCGGTTTTTTTTCAAGATTCCGGTTGCCTAGTTCAAACCCTTCAGTCTCCTGAATCGATCGACGTCGCCATCGAAACGGGCAACAATATTCTGCTCGTCCTCATGAAAGCGCTCGAGATTCGCCTGGTGGCGCTCGACCGTTTTCTTGGTCGTTGCAATATCACCGGCCAGGTCCGGATCGATCATTTCGGCATCGGGATCAGTACTGTACGGTTGGTACTGTGATGCCTCTTCCTGCAACTTATCCAAGCGGCGTTTGAGATTGCTCAGGTACAACTCCGTTACACGGGCCTGAGCCTGAAACAGCTCCACGCGCCGATCACGGTGGAGCAGGATTTCGTCAACTGTCACATAGGTGGCAAGCAGCGCCTGATCCTGACGGCGTTGAAGGTCTCGCTTGAGCCGGAGTTCGTCCTGCCGCTTATCTTCCGCGATTTCTTCCGCGGTCCTTTTGGCGCGCATTACGCTGACGATGATGCCATGATTATTGACGATGTGCCGCTCGAGATCGGTGTACTCCGCCGGGATGCTGTCACCGTAGTGCACGATCCCCTCAGCATCGACCCAGCGATACAGTTTCTGCGTATTCTCTGCGGCCAGGGCAGCCAGTGGCAGAAGCGTAAGTACAACGATGGATGTGAGCAAATTTCTCATTGGCCAAATATCACACAAAAGACAGGCCGTGAAGAGGGACCAGTTCAAAAATTTAAAGCCTGGTCGACGGCCCGTGTTCTGTAAATATTTTATGCTTCTGTAAAAAAATCAATAACTTAGCTTTAACTCAGCTGATTGTACCGTATTTCTTACTATATTGGAGAACAGGCTCAAGGTATTCTGCGTATTCGCTTGATTCTTCCAGCATATCGATCAAATCCTCGAGCCTGATGATGCTGACCACCGGAATTTTCAGGGTTTGCTCGAGTTCCTGCACAGCGGATCTGGAGTCCTGCCCGATTTCCTGCCGATCCAGCGAAATGACCAGCCCTGCTACGTCTGCACCCGCGGTGGTAATTATTTGATGCGCCTCCCTGGCCGCAGTTCCCGCAGTAATCACATCATCGACGATCAGGACCTTGCCGCGCAGCGGTGCGCCGACGATGTTGCCGCCCTCGCCATGACCCTTGGATTCCTTGCGGTTGAATGCGTAGGGCACGTCGACATCGTGATGCTCCGCCAGTGCCGATGCGGCAAGCGCAACCAGCGGGATGCCCTTGTATGCGGGCCCGAAAAGCATATCGAATTCCACTTCCGAGGCGGCGATCGCGGACGCATAATAGCGGCTGATCTTCGCGGCAGCGTAGCCGCTGGAAAACAAACCGGCGTTAAAAAAATAGGGGCTGTTGCGACCGGACTTGAGTGTGAACTCGCCAAATCGTAATGCGCCAAGCTCAAGGGCAAGATCGAGAAATTCCCGTTGGAATGCGCGCATTTTTTTTGACTTTGACTCTGCTTCTGTATGATGGCCCGCTTTGGCGTCGTTGTAATCGCAGCGGGCCCGGACCCGACGAGTATGCCACACAGATTCACCCAATACCGTACTTGTAATCCCCTCAACCGGCAAATTAGTTCTATCGAACTAGTTGTCCAACAGGGAGAAAACGTTTGTTTCGAGTAGTCAGCCTGAACGCTAACGGCATTCGTGCGGCGGCACGAAAAGGATTCTTCGACTGGATGAAAAGCCAGGATCCCGACGTCGTTTGCATCCAGGAGACAAAAGCCCAGGTCCAACAGTTGGCTGACGACTGCTTTTCCCCGGCTGGTTATCACTGCTTCTACGAAGATGCTGTCAAGAAGGGCTACAGCGGCGTCGCAATTTATTCGAAACAAAAACCGGAAAAGATAATCCACGGCTTCGGCATAAAGGAATTCGATGACGAAGGACGCTACCTCGAAGCCCGCTTTGGCAAACTCAGCGTCGTGTCGGTCTATTTGCCCTCCGGATCTTCGGGAGAGGAGCGGCAGGAGGCAAAGTTTCGATTTCTGGATGCGTTCACGCCGCATCTGCAGAAGTTGCGGCGTCGCCGGTCGGAGTACATTCTGTGCGGCGACTGGAATATTGCTCACAAGCAGATTGACCTCAGGAACTGGCGAGCCAACCAGAAGAGTTCAGGCTTCCTGCCGGAGGAACGCGCGTGGATGGATGATCTGTTCGGATCGCACCAGTATGTTGACGCGTTTCGCGCTATAAATGAGGAAGAGAATCAGTACACATGGTGGTCAAACCGGGGACGGGCGTGGGATAACAATGTCGGATGGCGGCTTGATTACCAGGTCGTCACGCCCGGGCTGAAGGACAAAGTCATTCGAACCGATATCTATAAAGCAGAACGATTTTCGGACCATGCCCCACTGACCATGGACTACGAGTGGTGAGCACAGAACCGGCGGCAGCCGCAGCCGTTAAAGACCCGGGCTGGCGGTACTACCTGCAGGAGAAGGTGCTCGTCATATTTTTCCTCGGCTTTTCCGCCGGACTGCCGCTGCCGCTGGTGTATGCCACGCTTACTGCATGGCTCTTCGAGTCTGGCATGCCGACGAGCACGATAAGCATGTTTGCTTACCTGATGCTTGCATACAGCTTGAAGTTCGTCTGGTCACCGGTGGTCGACGCCGTAGCTTTGCCGGTGTTGACCCGTTGGCTCGGTCGCCGCCGGGCATGGTTGATCGCATCTCAGGTCGGCCTGGGGGCTACGCTTTACTTGATGTCCCGGGTCGATCCATCCGTAGCTCTGACAATGTTTGTTGTGATAGCGGCCTGCGTTGCCATCTTGTCGGCTACCCAGGATATTGTGCTCGATGCATACCGGATCGAGATTGCCGGCGTTGAAATGCAAGGGGTGCTCGCCGCATCCTACCAATACGGCTATCGCGTGGCGATCGTCGTCAGCGGCGCCGGTGCCTTGTACCTGGCGGACTTTATTTCGTGGTCGGTGGCCTATGCGGTGATGGCGGCGTGCATGGCAGTTGGCATCGTCACGACGCTTTATTGCAAGGAACCGGAAAATGTTACCTCACCGGAGTATCACTTCGCAGGCACCATTCCCGAAAAAATTGCCAAATGGTTTCTCGCAGCCGTCGCCGGGCCGTTTGCTGATTTTTTCCGTCGCTACGGCTGGTTTGCACTATTGATGCTGAGCTTCATCGTTGTGTACAGGCTCAGCGATTATGTATTGGGAATCCTTGCGAACCCGTTTTATCTTGATATCGGGTATACGAAGTCACAAGTTGCCAGTGTCGCCAAATTATACGGCCTTGGCGTGGCATTACTTGGTATAGGCGCAGGCGGATGGGCGATCCTGAAATTTGGCCTTTCAAGCTGCCTGATTTCAGCGACCATATTGATTGCCTCAACTAATCTCTTTTTCGCGTTGATTGTCGTTACTGGCCCTGAGATCTGGGTTCTTGCGCTGACGATCAGTTTCGATAATTTCGCCCAAGGATATTCGGGAACGATATTTATTGCGTACCTGTCCAGCATTACCAACCTGTCATTTACGGCGACACAGTACGCATTGTTTAGTTCGTTGTCTGTTCTGATCGCGAAAATTTCTGCAAGTTTCTCCGGTACCGTACAGGAAGCAATAGGCTGGTTCGGGTTTTTCATCTATGCGGCAGCGCTCGGTATCCCATCGATCATTCTTTCAATAGTCGTTGTTCACCATATGAAAACGGAGCAGGCGGCTTGACCGACACGCCTGTGCAGGAAGTCATCGTCTGCTCTCTCGAAGAGCTTGATGATCCTGGCAGCAAAGAGTTTCGCATCGGCGGGGGTGATTGGCCTTTCAAGGGTTTCGTTGTGCGGCAAGGTGATGAGGTGTACGCGTATCAGAATTTCTGCATGCATGCCGGTCATCCGCTCAACTGGAAACCAGACGGCTTTTTGACCGGGGATGGCAGCCAGATTATCTGCTCATCACACGGCGCGATTTATGAAATAGACAGTGGCGAGTGCGTCGCGGGCCCCTGCCCGGGCAGGAAGCTGCGACCGATCGAGGTTGAAATACGGGACGGAGAAGTAATTGTCCGGGGTTCAGGTAAGGTCTCGTAGGAGCCCGGCCCACCGGGCGAAATTCTTTCGTTGAGGGCGATTGATTCATGTTTAGCAAACATTGAAGGGTATGTTTTTCAAACATGCCCTTCAATGTTTGTCGCCCGGTGGGCCGGGCTCCTACGAACCCTTGCCGCCTCTCTGCATGAAGCATTTCGCCCGGTGGGCCGGGCTCCTACTCTTGTCTATCGAGAAAACTCAAAGGATCGTGATAACCCATCGGGATTTCGCCACTGTCTTCGCCGACAAAATCTTCCGGATCCATATCAACTGAACCGGACCAGTCCTCCGGCGCACCCACGCGCTCAAGCAGCATGCTATTCCAGGTGTCGAAATCGACCTCGTCAATTGTGCCATCGAAGAACTGTACTTCAATCGTCGCATCTTCGTCGTCGACTGCGACAATCTTGAGGAGATTCCCGTTGGTCCGCCGGTACCAATGCCCAATGACCGGGTATGCGATTGCCATGCTTCTATCCTTTCTGTTACTCCATCCCCATGGTTTAATTTCCTATATCGTAATTTACAGAGCAATAAGGGAAATGCGCAAGTCAGCGTTTGGCGTTCTGGCGAAACACTAAGTTTTTCAACAGACTGCTAATTCCTGATCAGCAGCCAGTCCCAGATGCTGTGTCCCTTGCGCAATCCGCGTCTCTCGAACCTGGTCGTTTGGCGCTCCAGTGACTCGAATCCGCCCTTATGCAGGTGACGCTCGGCCAGCGTGAATTCGGACGACTGAGCAATTAACTCGTCAATTTGCTCCGCGTAGTTTTCCCAGTCGGTCGCAATATGCAGCGTTGCGTCCGGCGCGAGCTTGCTGGCGGCCAGTTTTAGGAAGGAAATCTGCACGATACGGCGCTTGTGGTGCCGCTTTTTGGGCCAGGGATCGGGAAAATAAAGATTGATTCGGGCGAGCGCCCCATCCCCGACCTGGTGTTGCAAGACCTCGATCGCGTCGTGTTTGATAACGCGGAGATTTTTCAGGCCAGCGTCCTCTGCACTGATCAGGCAACGACCGATACCGGGTTCGTGTACCTCGACGCCGAGAAAGTCGATCTCCGGCTTTTCGCCGGCCTCGCGTACCAGGGTTTCACCGTTACCGAAACCGATTTCGAGAACCCGTTTAGCTGAACGGCCGAAGACTTCGTCAAGATTCAGGGTATGTGCTGAAAAAGCGATGCCGAATTGTGGCCAGAGCTCGTCGAGTGCCCGCTCCTGGGCGGGCGTGATGCGCCCGGTCCGGCGCACGAAACTGCGGATCGTGCGCCTGCCTGATGGTGCCCGGATCATGCGTGCATTGTATCCAAAGCGGCCATCCGCTTATGCACCGGCACCCAACAGATCCGCTTCAGTGGCGCGGCCGGCCGGCGAATGTCGCGAACACGCCGGCAGCAATCAGCGTCCATGCGAGTGCCGGGAGAAATCCCCAGGTAAGGATCAGCGTGCCCGTAATAATCGTGGTGGCGCCCACTGCCAGCCAGTACCGTTGCTTTTGCTGCTGCTTGAGCTGATCGCGAATTTCCCTCAGTTCGGGCGCATTCACCCTCACCTTAAGATCGCCGTGCGAGATTTGCTTCGAGAGATAGCGAATGACTTCCGGTAATTCCCTGAGTGCTTCCCTGATCTGCGGCAGATCCTCGCGAAGATTCCTCAGCATCGCACGTCCACCGACCTGCTCATCCATCCAGCGTCGCAAAATCGGGTGTGCTGTCTTCCAGAGATCGAGCTCAGGATAGAGCTCCCGGCCAAGGCCTTCGATGTTGAACAGCGTTTTTTGCAAAAGGATGAGCTGCGGCTGAATTTCCATGTTGAAGCGGCGCGCCGTATCAAACAGGCGCAGCATCACCTGCGCGAACGAGATTTCCGCTAACGGCTTGTTGAATATCGGCTCGCAGACGGAACGCACTGCAGACTCCAGCTCATCGATGCGGGTATCTGCCGGCACCCACCCCGAATCCAGGTGCAGCTTCGCGATCTTGTGATAGTCACGATCGAAAAACGCGAGAAAATTTCCGGCGAGGTACTGTTGATCGTCCGGACTAAGCGTGCCGACAATGCCAAAATCGACGGCCGCATATCTGGGTTTCTCCGGATCGTCGACCTGCACGAAAATATTCCCGGGATGCATATCGGCGTGAAAGAAGTTGTGCCGAAAAACCTGGGTGAAAAAGATCTCCACGCCATTTTCTGCGAGAACCTGGATGTTGGCGCCGGATTTTCGCAAGGCCGCCATATCACTGATCGGGATGCCGTAGATTCTCTCTTGGACCAGAACTTCCGTCCGGCAGTAATCCCAGTACACCTCCGGTACGTACAAGAGATCCGAGCCCTCGAAATTTCGCTTCAGCTGCGCCGTATTGGCGCCTTCCCGCATAAGGTCCAGTTCATTGATGACGGTCTTCTCGTACTCGGCGACGACCTCGAGTGGCCGTAGTCGTTTGCCATGCTCCCAGTATTTGTCTGCAAGTCCGGCGATCGCATACAGCACGTCCAGATCTCGCTCTATCAACTGACGTACTCCGGGCCGCAGCACTTTGACGATTACTTCGGTGCCATCCTGCAGCGCGGCGGTATGCACTTGCGCGATTGACGCCGCAGCGAAGGGTTCCTTATCGAAGCGCGAGAAGACCTCATGCACCGATCTGCCGTAGGCCTTTTCCATGATCTCGATGGCCTGCTCCGCAGGAAACGGTGGCACCCGGTCCTGCAACATTGCGAGTTCGTCGGCTATGTCCGGGGGCAGTAAATCGCGCCGCGTAGAGACTGCCTGCCCGAATTTGACGAAGATCGGGCCGAGTTCCTGCAGGGCAAGCCTGATGCGTTTGCCGAGGGGCTCCGAGCGATCGCTGCTGCGCGGAAAAAAATAAAAGAAAAACCGCAGTGGCCGCAGGAAGTGCGTTTTCCTGATGAGGTCATCCAGCCCGTGCCGTACCAGAATTCGCTGAATCCCTATCATTCTCGCTATCGTTTTAGTCCGCCACATGACTCAGTTTCCGCGCTCCGTTTCGAGGCGTTTCACGCGCGCCTCAAAC